>Ga0155729_123_pt1 | contig 49510 bp, 50 predicted proteins | sample RifCSPlowO2_01_FD_107383 | JGI IMG/M metagenome (GOLD analysis project Ga0155729, IMG submission 107383) | Candidatus Gottesmanbacteria bacterium RIFCSPLOWO2_01_FULL_42_22
CCGTCTTTACGGCAGGATTCAAACTTTCACTTTGATTGCCAAAGCTAAATTGCAGTTATTGAAAGCCGTCTCTTACCTTTCATATTACCTTCAGTACCATAAATCAGGTTTGCCCTCTTCCTGGCAGAAAAATAGTGAAGAGTCGTATGCCTTTATGAGTTGGGAAGGCAACGGATTTGATGTTTCCAAAATAAAAGATAAAAGTCTGGTTTTTGTGACCCATCCCTATTTGCCGTTTGACACAAATAAGTCATATATGTGGCTGATATTCTGATCCAATTTGGACTTAGTCTTAAGCTTCTTTAACTGGGAAGTTTAATCTTAAGCTCAAAAAGCTTGAATTAATCAACAATTGAAGGTAACAGGTTGAAGATTTTTAAAGCCTGATTTCTCCTGGGATGGTGGCGTCCCCGATCTTATCGGGACGACTCCTCCCAGGTGAAGAGAGCAAAAGCACTTTAAAATATTAATTATTTTTTACGGGGTTTATTTTTTGAATAAAGAAGCCAAACAAGTATAAAGGCTATTATCAGTAAAAGGTAGGCGATGGCAACTTGAACTGTAAATGATCCCAGATTTGGCATTATTATTCTTTCTTATCTTTAAAATAAAAAGCCAGTAACAAAGACAGTAGACCAAGTGAAAAATTAAGGGTCAATGAAAGTACAAGCTCAGAAATATTATTGAAATGAAAAAGATTGGGGAAAATAACAATTGCCCCAAACCAGCCAGCGGCAAGATTGGTAAATAAATCTGCAAATATTTCTAATCGGGATTTAAGCATTTATTTTAGTATACCAGAATTTACTTAGAGTTAAGAGAAATATAATTTTGAACTTAAAGTTAAACCTTGAGCGTTAGTCGAATGGGTTTTACCTTAAGCTCAAAAAGCTCGAGTCAATCGGAAAAGATATGCAGTCAATTACGGTTGAAATACTTGAAGATTGTATGGCTCTTTAAAAATTAAATAGGCGTTTTCTCCGAAAACTTATGGAAATCGTCTTTAGTCAGGATAACAGATTTCTTACATGAGTTTTTTAGGGCGTAGCTTAATTTATCTTTAAAACCGACGTAAACAACAATTTTACCATTTGATTGCGCTTCTAAAATAGCTGGAAGCAGATCGGAATCGGAACTAACAAGATAAACTAGGTCATAAATATTTCTATATGCACCCTTTAAAATATTTACGGCGATTTGTACATCTACGCCTTTTTCATGGAACTGTTTATCTGTTTTTAGAAGATAACCGAATTGGATCGTAAATCCCTGTTGGGAAAGCTTGGTGATGAACTTTTGCTGTTTTGCCATAAGCAGTCTGGCTTTTTTATCTTCCTGTTTTGCTCTGATTTTACCAATGCAATAGTATTTCGAAACGAGTTTCGATTTTGAGGTTAGATGTTTTGAAAAGGCCTGATAATCAAATCTTGAGGGATGGGGAAATCCAGCATCTTTAAGTTTATGGTAAAAATTACTTCCATCAAAGATAATGATGGATTTGGACAGTTTCATTATTATCAGTATAACAAAAAAACCCTGCGCACCGAATTGCTTCGAGCACAGGGGAGTTTATATTCATATATTATCTTTTGAAAGACTAATTGTCAAGGTAAGAAATAGATTATTGAACTTAAAGTTAAATTCTTTTTACAAGGATTTTACCTTAAGCTCAAAAAGCTTGAGTAGTAATTCATATTTTTTAATGGTAATATGATTGACAGATAGGCCTATAGCATGGTATAATCCGGAGCTTATCAAGTCTGCCCGATAAATATATATCGGGCTTTCTATTAATTTTGACGTTATCAATTATGAAAGCCTATAGCAATAAGAAATCAGTTTTATTTTGAATTAAACACCGCCAAGTACAAGCGGTGCTTTATTCTGGGTAAATCCAGAGTACCAAGTACTTTGAAAATTGAGTGCTCAGGAATATTTTAAGGAGAAATAATTTTTTCGAGTTTCTCTAATCAGTCGCTTAAATCAGAATGATTGCCTGAGTGGACTTCCTAAGTTTCTCGCATGGTTTTGACTTCACCGATAAGTTTGTCCATGCGCTCATAAAATTCGTCTTTGGATGGAAGAAATTTTAGCTTTTCATCCAGTTTGTTATCGACAAGCTTTTCTATCTCATTGAGGTCTTTTTGAGTAAGCATAAGTCGATCATAAATCAAGATTAGAATTTTGTAAATAAATCAAAGAACATCATTTGAACTTAGAGTTAAATTCTATTAACACCAGAATTTAATCTTAAGCTCAAAAGCTTGAGGCGATCTAAAAAATTAAATAAGCCAATTTGCGGTTTGTTTAGTTTATAGATTGTTTAGCTCTTTAACATAGGTATATCAGGTTAATTTTTAATTTCGGCAAATCCGATTAACAGAGCCGATTTTGGGAAGAATTCCAAAGGATTATTTCCGGGATTGGCTCTGTTAATTATTAGTAAAAAAAGGTTTGCCGAAAACCTACGGTGTAAAAACCGTAAAGTCTGCTCAGTCGAGCCAGCAGACAGAAGGCACTGGAGGTCATGCAAATTTACCCGGATGGGTATGCATGACATGGCAAAAAGATCAAGCGCCAAGCCAAACGGGATCTTCCAGAAATGGAATCCCTACATAACGGTAGGCTGACGCGCAAGATCAGAGGTGTCGGATAAACTCGGTTTAAAAGGCAGTCACAGTTGGAGAAATCCAATCCGGGGTTAAAATCCTGGAGGTCATACTGCCAAGTCTGACTTGGTGGTTACTGACACTGCTGACAAGAGTTGTCCTCGGGTGAGTTCCCCGCAAACCGTCTCGGAGACCAAGGAGGTCTCTTAAAGTGAAAAATCACGAAAAAGTCATCCTGTACGTAATGGCCGCCTTTTTGGTCATCACCTTCCTCTGCGGACCGCTCTTCACTGTTGTGAGCGGTGGAGCGCTAGGCTTTGGATTCAGCCGCTGGTTTGCCCCAGCCGTTGCTGGCCCCGTTGGTCCACAAGGCCCACAGGGAGAGTCTGGCCCCGTTGGTCCGCAAGGCCCACAGGGAGAGCCTGGTCCTGTAGGTCAGCAAGGCCCCGCCGGTTCACAGGGCGAACGCGGCCCTGCTGGCGATCCTGGGCCTCAAGGCCTTCCCGGCACAGCTGGTCGCGATGGCATCTGCACGGACTGTGGCAACGGCGACAACGATCAACCCGTCGGCCCCGCCGAGCCTTTCGACTGTGAAATCAGCAAGTACGGCCCCATAACCTACATCCCTCCCGAAGGGGACCAATATTTTGGTCAGATGGTCAAAATAACGGCCCCAAAGGAATGGGTCGTACCGAAAGGATTCTCGGTCAACCGCGAGGGGGTGGACTACAAAGAGGGGGACACTGTCCCGGCTGGAGAAGCATCGATTTGGCCCGACGAGTTTTGCTACAACAACATAAAGTAATTTCAAAGCACGTCGTAGCATTCCGACTAGTCCGAGAGGAGGCGGCTCGCGCCCTGGTTTTCCGCGATCTGCGGAGCCGCCTCCTCGAGGGGGTTATAGGATAGGTTTGGAAGGGAGTCTCTTTCGATTTAGCGCTTCCCAATCGCGGAAGAAAGCTGATCGCTTGAGATTAACCCAACCAAAAAAACCTGATATACCTATTACCTTTTGCTTGTAAATCAATTTTGCAGGCAGAAGGTAATATTAGATTTCTTCACCTCGGAGGAGTCGAAGTCGTTGCTTCGCCACCATCCGAGGTGTTTATGAAAGGTAATATGAAAATAAAGAAATCATTGATTGAAAAATATAACAATCGGGAGAATCTGATTGTTATCTCCAGCTACCCCCGTAAGGGGGAGCTTTATAGCGGCAATGTCGGCGGGATCGCCTCCTTTGCCAAAAACACGGTCATGAATATGGACCAGCAGGTAGTGGTCATTGCCGAATCCTTTGGCAGGAAAGGCTATTATGAGGAAGGTAAAAGCTTGGTAATTCGCGCCTTTGAGCGTAACCGCTTTGCTATGTGGCTGCAGATTCTGGCAATATTGTGGCAGTTTCGAAAGACAAGGAAAGTACTTTTCCAGTTTGATTTTGCTTTATATGGCGACATGGTTGTTTCGGCTCTGGCATTGCCGTTTCTTTTTACGGTTAGAATACTCGGCTTTGACGTGTCGATAGTTGTCCATTCAATCGTCACTGACGTTTTTAACCTGACCGGACATCTGGGTTTAAACACAGGTCTTATGGGGAGAATAAAGGGACATATTCTTAATGCAGTCTTCAGATTGTTCTATCGATTACTTGGTTTTGCCGTTGAAAAAGTCATTGTCAATGATGAATCGCTCAAGAGAAAATTATCTAGTTATATATCCGAGGAGAAAATTGCCGCTATTCCGCATGGCACAGATATCAGTTTAGGTCCGGTCAGAAAAAAAAGAGCGAGAAAGATCCTTGGTTACGGGGAGGATGAACAGGTTGTCTTATATTTCGGATTTGTCAATTGGTTTAAAGGAGCCGATCTCTTCGTTTCCTCATTTGCGAAAATCACCAAGCTGGCCGGTAAAAAAGTACGTTTTATCATGGCTGGTGGGGAAAGCGCTACACTCTCTCAAAAGAGTCATTACCGGACCTATTTTGTCAATCTCTATCATCAAATCGAACAATCGGAAAATATTGAACTGACGGGATTTGTTCCCCAATCAAAACTTGCCCTTTACTTCTCGGCGGCGGATCTGGTTGTCTTTCCCTACAGGGCGCTTATCGGGGCATCCGGGGCTTTATCCCTTGCCTTTTCCTATAAAAAACCGTTCATTCTCTCCGAGAGGTTGGCTCCGATGTTACGTTCTGTTGATTGCCGAGCGGCTATGAAAAGAAACGGTCTTACCGAAGCTGATTTTACCTTTCACTTGAGCAATCAGGCGTGTGTGGAAAAAACAAGATTAGTTCTGCTAAACGGAGCGAAACAGAAATTGTCCCGGTTGGCGGGTCAGTTAAGACGCGAACGCAACTGGCAATATACATCAAGGATGTTTACTAGACTTATATACGCGGCTGATGCGCAAACCGTTGAAGTACCGATTGGTCAGAAGAAAGCCTACAGCTTTGCTGAATCGGAGAAAAGCGTATGAATAAATTGTTTTGGCTGATTTTTTCAATCATCACCTTCGGATTAGTGTTGTTTTTTATCATCAATCCCGAGATCAAGTATGGTGGGGATATCGTCGAGTATTACGGAAATTCCGAGTCGTTCATTAACCATCTGAGTTTTAATTTGACTGATTCGGACAAAGCGAAGCTAATCGAACGTCTTAGCCAGGGATACTTCGATAACCCAGAATATTACATCAAGGGATTAGACGGCCAAAGATATACTGTTCACTTTCCGCTTTATTCTGTGATGCTCGTTCCGGGAAGACTCTTCTTGCGGGCTATCGGACAGGATGAATATAAAACTTTCCAGATGACTAATTTATTCATTCTGACGCTGTTAAGTGTCTTTATCCTTCTGAGTTTTATCAAAAGTCCTGTAAATAGATTTGCTTACTTGATAGCTGTTTATGCTTCACCAATAATCTGGCACCTTGTCTGGCCCGGACCGGAAATTTTCGAATTCTCCATGATCCTTTTGTCGATTTATTTGTTTTTTCATGGCAGGCAAATGGAAAAAGTAGCAGCCATAGTCCTGTCCGCTCTGGCTTCATACCAGAGTCAGCCGATTCTCTTTATACCATTGGCCTATATGATTATCATGTATTGGAACAAATATGTCTCAAAAAAAACAGTCAACAGACTTACCCTTCGGCAGGATATTCTTATTGCTGTCGTCCTCTTGATTTTTATTGCAGTACCGAATATTTACTACTATGCTGTTTTTGGCGTACTATCTGCCTGGTTCAAACTGACCGACGTCGGATTCGAGAATTCCTCGCTCAAAAAGAGCATTGAACTCTTTTTCGATCCCAACCTCGGTCTTCTATTCTATATGCCGATTCTGTTTATTGAAGGGATCACAGGATTTATAAAATCCCTCTTTAAGTCTGTTGAAAGCAGGATACTTTTAATAATGCTATCGCTGGCCACTTCCTTTTATCTTATCAATACCAATTGGAACAACGGTACGGCCGGTTACGGTCCGACTCGATACGCCATGCATCTCCTGCCGTTTATTTGTTATTTTTTCCTTGAAAACTTAATCAAGGTCCGTAAAGCATGGATCGTCCTGTCGTTGGTTGTGATCGGACAATTGTACGTTATGTCTTTTAACGGCTGGCTGGTTCCCGATTTTGAAAAGACCGTTAAACACAGTCCGATAGCGGAATTCATCCTGAAGCGCTATCCCTCAATTTATAATCCGACGCCGGAAATATTCGTTGAACGGACGACCGGTCAGGAGGGCGGGTATTGGAACTCGACCGCTTATCTTGATAACGGGAAGTGCCTCAAAGCCTATATACTGAAAACAGACATTCAGCGTATTGTTGACCAATGCGGAGATATTACGGAGAGAGATCTGACAAGGCTTGAGAATACCTATCTTAATATGGCAAGTTACCCGAGAATGGTTATCACCAGCGAAGCGACGTTCTACCCTGCAGACGGGGCTTGCGCCTGGGATGTGCCGGAGGATTTTCCCTTCTCCTGTATGAGGACAATTGAAGATGTGGTTAAAGCCACCGGCATAAAGGATGAAGGACGTTTTGAGAATCTCGATAATACTGTCGGTTTGTGGCAGCTGCACTGGGGCAGGCCGGCAAAAGTAATGGTCCCGCCCGGATATATTATCCACCATTATTCTTTTGAAGGCGCCTATGTCAATTTTTAGAAGGAAAATAACCCCTCATTCAATCTGTCTATTGATTTACCATCTGGTACTCCTGCTGATTGCGATTATCAATTTTCCTTATGGAAAGTATTTTATCGGCTGGGATGCTCTCAATCCTGAATTTAATTTCGCCCTGAATTTCCAAAGGGTATTTTCCGCCTTCTGGCAGGAAAACCAGGGCTTAGGGCTTTTGGGCGGCCACGGTTTTGCCGCTGTCTTACCTCACAATATTATTGCCTATGTCATTTCCCGTTTTTTACCTATTCAGGCGATAAGACCTGCTATCACCTTTCTTTTCCTGTATCTGGGTGGTTTAGGGATGTACTTTTTGTCTGTTTATCTGCTGAGGGCTGCCTCAATAAGAAGAAGGATTTCCATTCCCATGGGTTTCTATTTCCCGTCGCTTCTGGCTGCTCTTTTCTATGTGCTTAATCTCGGAACAATCCAGATGTTTTATATCCAGCTGGAAGCTTTCATTTTCCATTTCGCCGCACTTCCCTGGTTATTTTATGTCCTTCTGTCATTTCTAGAAAATAGGACTCGAGGTAATTTTCTCATCTTTTTGTTTGTTAACTTCTTTGCCTCAGCGCAGGGTTTCATTCCGCCCCTTTTTGTGGCCTATACTTTTGCCTTCATGCTGATTTTGGCAACATATTTATCCCTTTCCAGATTCTCTTTAAGTTCTGTTAAAACTGTCGTTCTGATGTTTGGGGCAACTCTTATCATCAATGCCTATTGGCTTATACCTTTAGGATACTATTCACTTACACGCAGTTCCGTTTACCTTAATTCATATAACAATCTCATTTCCACCCCGGAATTTATCGAGAAAAACAGGAAATACGGAACTCTAAAGGATGTCGCTCTGATCAAGGGTTTTATTTGGGAAGGGATGGAGCATATCGTGGACAATAAGATCCGCTATGTCTACCAGCCTTGGATAGATCATCACCGCTTATTTGCCGTCCCTTTGGCCGGTTATCTGTTTTTCGGCATATCTGCCATTGGAGTAGTTGTGACGATAGCGTATTTTCGATCGACTATATTGGCTGGATTTGCTTTAATATACCTTTTCTTTTTTACCGGACTGACGACCGATACGTTTCCGTTTTCCCTCATTACAGCGCTTCTTCAGAAATTACCTATCTACCGGCAGGCTTTCAGGGCAGCCTTCACAAAATTTTCCATCGGGGTCTCCTTCTCTTATAGCCTGTTTCTTGGTATAGGTTTAGCCTATCTGTCAGTATTGATATTTCGGATGTTCCGCAGGCAACAGCATGCATATTCCCTACGGATGAAAGCATTGTTAACAGGCATATTACTCAGCCTTCTTTTCTTATATGCGTTTCCTGCCTTCCGAGGTGCTTACTTATATAGAAGACTGACGATCAATTTGCCCGATCCCTATCGGGAAGTTCAGTCATTTTTCAGTTCCCAGCCCAATGGTAGGATTGCCGAATTGCCAATAGATTGTCCCGAAGGCTGGTATAACTACCGCTGGGGTTATACCGGTTCGGGATTCTACTGGTATGGGATCCGGCAACCGATACTTAGCAGGACGTTTGATGTTTGGAGTAATAGTAACGAAAATTACTACTGGGAAATGGTACAAGCTTTGCGGGAAAGGAATAATGATAAGATTGATGCTCTTCTGACTAAATATGACACTAAGTGGATTCTTTATGATCCTAATGTATCTCATTGCCGCAATGCCAAGGGTTTCCAGCACCTGGATTCCTATTTGGAGCATCTTGCGACAACTGCGAATTTCCGTAAAATCAAACAGTTTTCCGGAGATGGTATCTTACCGATACGTATCTATGAAAAGGTTGATTCCGCTGCGGAAAATTATCTTAAACTCGTTAAGAAACTGCCAAACATCGGACCTGAATACAACTGGAATGACGATGATACTGCCTATTTCCATATTGGTGATTACCTGACTGATACCTCGTCTGCATTCAACGACTATTATCCTTTCCGGTCTCTATTCACACGGAGAAAGTTCTCAGAAATGGAAACTCGCGTCAGAAATTCGGAAAGCAGTTTCACCTTCGCTAATACGATCCCAAACGTCACCAAAAAGAGCAGGATAATGTTGCCAAAATATCGCGATCTGGAGAGTATTATTCCGGTGACTTTAACATTCCGGCAGTTCGATCAGGGTCTTGTGAATTTATCCGCATTGTACCATTTGCCAGACATAGGAATTAACGGCTCGACTATATTAAATGAGTTCCGTACCCCGGAAAATCTCGGAACGGTTAAAACATCCGGTTTTGGAAGTGTCAAAGCCATAGTTAACGGAGAGGTGGTTGAGGTAAATGAGCTGCTTGTTTCCGTGTCAACCATATTTAGCACTTCAACTGATAATTCCGTTATCATCACAGATAAGACAAATAGAATCCTGTTTTCATGGACCAGTGGATACGATCAGCATTTTAATGAACTAATAAATTCAAGCGAATCCATTCCGGTATCTTCAGACAAAACAGTGATAGAAGTCACTTTTGATAAAATTCGGGGTAACAATTCTTTAGGAGTAACAGTGGGCGCTGGCGCCAACGGCATATATCCCAAGAACTGTAACGACTTATTGAATCAGTCAGAGCCGAAATTTGAATTGATTACCCAATCAGACAAGCCAGTGACACGGTTAATTTCCTCTAGAAATGAGCAATGCCTGATTTATAACTTTGACAGACTGTCAACGGCATACAGCTATTTAGGTGAGCTTGAAACCGAAAACATCAAAGGGAATAAACCGTATCTGATTGTTTCAAACCGACGTCGGGTCCATTACCTGGATTTGGAAGTTGACATAGCGGATACATCCACAAACCAGTTTTTCATTCTGCCTGCTTCTTTCAAAACCGAATTCGGCTATGACGTTTATCTATATGCGACCTCCATACTCGCGGAAGAATCCGTAAATGACTTTACCGGTTTGTCTTTATGGTATTTTCCGCTGAATTATCTGAAAAACATTACCGTTTCCGAAGGATCATTTCCTGTTCAGGATCAAGAAAATACTAGCTTCATTTCTGAAACGCTTCATCCCAATGAGGTGTATTATGAAATTCGTTTGGAAAGGAAGGATGATTCTGTTGACGGACCAGAAGAAAATTATCTTCTGTTGTCCCAAAGTTATGACGATGGTTGGAAAGCTTACATAGTCGAGTGCCAAAATCAAAATATCAAATGCATTGCATCAAAGTTGTTTCCGTTTATATTCGGGAAAGAGTTAAAGCATCACATTCTGGTTAACAACTGGAAGAACGGTTGGTTGTTGTCGGAGAATGACAAGAAAAAAACTACAACTGTTATTCTTGTTTTTCAGCCTCAGTATCTGGGATATTTTGGTTTTGCATTATGGTTGTTATTGCCATTGACTGTTTTTTCCATTCCGAAAGTTCACAAACATTCCTGATTCTTCTATACTAACCTCAGCTACATGAGGAAGCTTTTCATTTATTTCTGCATCTTTCTCTTAGTTGCTCTTCTGGGATTGGGCCTGTCGCCCTATTTGAGAGTTGCAGCTTTTAACATCGGCCTCTTGTCCGAGGAGATTCCCGTATCTGGCACCGGTTCGATGTATCCGACTTTTCCCAAAAGCGAGGGCATATCCGAAAAAGCGGCCTCCGAGGAAACTGTAGCCAGACCTCTCATGAAAAAATATCCCTCCGGTTTTTCGCTTTTCGGGAGGCATTTTTTTGATTACCGGTTGAAAAGAGGAGATATAGTTGAATTTGAAAATGAGGTGACCAGGAAAATAACCCGCGACAAATACAATGAGGCCAGCGGTTTCGTCAAAAGGATTGTGGCTTTGCCCGGGGATGACATCGAAGTCCGTGACGGTTTCTTATATATAAACGGCCGGAGGCAGGAGGAGCCCTATACGGCCAAGCCAAGAAGCACTTATGGTGGTGATTTTCTGCCGGATTGCCGGCTCCTTAAAATTCCGGAAAATTATGTTTTTGTGATGGGGGACAACCGTAAAGCCTCCCTTGATTCCCGCCATGACATTGCCTTCCTGCCGGAAAAAGACATCCATTATGTCTTGCCGTATGCTAACCAGGATATATATAAAAATCTTTGGCGTGATGCTTCCCGCGATGAACAATATGCCCACTCGACGACGCTTGCGGCGGTAGAATTCGTCAGTGCCTTAAATGCGGAAAGGGAAAAACGGCATTTGAAAAAGCTTAATCTTGACAATTTATTGAGCCAGTCAGGAACCATAAGGGCTAAGGCCATCCTGGAATCAGATGATTTTTCAACAGAGGCGACCAGAAGCGGGCTGGATTTATCCCGCTCGGTTGCCAAAAGCGGTTACCGTAATATTATTTTGGGGGAACTGCTAACCCGCGGTTTTTATGAAAGTGAAGAGTTGATGGAAAACTTCAGGGAATTTCCCCAATCGGCAGAGTTGTTATATTCCGACGAATACCAGGATATCGGAGTCTCATCGGTCATCGATGAGATCCGCGGCTGTCCGACCCAGGCCGTCGTAATTCATTTGGGTGGTTACAAGCCGCCGAATTATGATAAAGACGAGGTAGCCGGCTGGGGCAGTTTAATTGACAATTTACGGGAGGTGACACCCTCATGGGAAAAATTAAAGGGAGCCGATACTATTAACCAGGAAAAGCTAGAGCGCCTGCTATATCTACTCAATATCAGGCTGGATAATGCTGTCCGGATCCATGACAGGCTTTCCAAAAACCAGTGGCTTACCGAAGATGAAGAAAAATTAGTCAGTATGGACAAGGATCTGCATAATGAAGCTCAAAATTTAATTAATGAACTTAACCGGCCATAAGTTAACCATGAGACGGCTTATTTTTCCTCTATTATTGTTTTTGGCCATTCTTCTGATTTTCTATTTTCCCGTTTTAAAGCCGGACAGGGATAAAATTATCTACGGGGGAGATTTGCTGTCCCAGTTTTATTACTGGAAAGGTTATTTGAAAGACTCCCTGCTTTCCGGATTTATTCCCTTTTGGAATCCCTATCTCTTTTCCGGCACGCCGTTTCTGGCCCATCCGGCAACGGCATTTTTTTACCCGGCCACTCTTTTATATCTGTATTTGCCCCTGAATTACGCTTTCCTTTCCGTCATTCTTATCCATATTCTGATTGCCTATTTGGGTATGTTTTTTTTCACTTCCCGCTATAGCGATTCTTTATCAGCTGCTTTCGCTTCTGCTGTCTTTGCCTTTGGCGGATATTTTGCCGCCAGAATCTATGCGGGACATATTGACTTGCTGACAACGGCTGCCTGGCTGCCGTGGGTTTTGGGCAACCTGATGGTTATTTTTGAGGATGGTTTCAGCCGCAAAAGATTCATGCGGACTGTTCTTTTTTTAAGCCTAATGGTATTGGCCGGCTACAACGCCTATTTAGTTTTCAGCGCGCTCGCCGCCGGCATGATAGCGGTATACTTTTCATTACAGCAAAAAACCATCCGGCCTTTATTTCTTCTGACAGTGGTTTACCTGGCAGCTTTAGGGTTAACAGCTGTCCAATGGCTGCCGACCTGGCAACTGACCGGACAATCCATAAGAGGCGGCGGCTTCCCTTATGATTTAGCTGCCTTCGGATCAATGCCGCTTACTTCGCTCAATCTTTTTTTCACTCCCTTAAACCGGGCGAGTCTGGATGCGATCAGTTTTAATCTGGGCGGGGGACCTCAAGTTAATCCCTTTGACCACTTTACGGGCAGTTTGCCCATTATCGCCGTATTTATTTATTTAATATTAAAGAGAAAAGTAAAAAGAATTTTTTGGCTTTTTTTGATTGTCTCTTTGATTTTTCTGTGGATTTCATTAGGCCCGTTTGCTCCTTTGAATCTCCACTATCTTTTATACCGGATTCTGCCTCTCTACCGCTTTATCCGCATACCCATCCAAAACCTGATCATCCCGCTAATTTTATTGCCGCCGATGCTGGCAATGATTTTGACTGATATAAAAAATAATTTATGGAAAAGCGCGATAAGCATAGCCTTGATAACCGAGCTGTTTTTTTTCAGCCGGCCTTATTTTTTTCAGACAAATATACCTAAAAGTAAAACGGAATTACTGGCAAATTTAAAACAGGAGGGGGTACCGCCGGGGCGGATTATGCCGGGTTTTAGGGTAATATCACCTTTATTAAGCAAGTTTGAGATGAATGCACCAATAAGTGAAAAAATATTTTCAACTTCAGGTTATGATCCGCTTATTCTGAAAAATTACCACCGTTTTGCCGACAGCATAAATCAGTCAAATGAAAGCAGCCTGCCTTGGTACAATGTAGAAATCCCGCCGCTCAAGAGTGATCCTCAAATGATGAATTTTCTCAATGTCAGCCGTCTCTTATTTGACGATCCGCGAATCCTGGCCCCCGATTTTAATTTATTGGACAGGGGAGAGGATTATGTTCTTTATAAAAATGACAAGGCAAAACCGAGGTTTTTCCCGGTAAAAGAGGCTGTTTTCGCTGATGATGAGGAGGCAGCCGGACTGATCGCTCAAAGGAAAGTTGATTTGACCTCCCGGGTCATCCTGATAAGCAAAGACAGGAATAAGCTAGATCACTGCCAAGCGGATAAAATAGAGAGTGCAATAAAAATCATCAGTTTTAAAGCCAGCCGCGTAAAACTGGAATCCGATTACGGATGCGCTGTTTGGCTCTCGTCCAGTGAGGTCTATTATCCCGGATGGCAGGCAACAATAGATGGAAAAAATACTTATATTTACAAATCAAATATGGCATTCCGGACAATTTATTTACCCGCTGGTAAACACTTAATTGAGTATTTTTATAGTCCGAAAATTTATTTTTACGGCTTTGTGATTTCATTTTTAGCAGTAATTATTATACTTTTTATGTTGAATAAAAAAAATGAACAAAAAGCTTAAATTAAGCGTGCTGATTTTTTTCCTGGTTTATCTGGCTGTTAATTTAATTATTCTGCCTGATTACGGATTATCCTGGGATTACCATAATCATTATTATGCAGGTTTGAAGCATTTAGGCATAACGCTTCCTCCGGAAAGCACGAAAATCCCGTTTTCTCCGCCTGATCCGAAGGAGACTACAGATGACCCTTTCGGACCGTTTACCCAAATCATTCCCGCTTTATCACAAACGGTTTTTCATGACAGATTAAATATTTTAACAGCTGAATATGCCTACAATCTGCCGATGGTCTTTTTCGGAGTTGCCGGAGTTTTTATCCTTTTTCTGTTTCTTTTGGAAGCCTTTGGGCCGGTTGAGGCTATTGCCGGTTCAGTCGCGTTAGGACTATTGCCCCAGTATTTTGCCTATCTTCATAATAATATGAAGGATATTCCGAATAGCACGGCTTTTACACTGGCTGTCTATCTTTTTTACCGTTTAACTAAAAAACCCAACTGGGGGTCATTGTTATTAGCCTCTGCCTCTTTTGCCTTTGCTTTCAATGTCAAAATCAATTCGGTTTTCATTCCGGTTATTTGTTTAATTTATTTTTTGTCAGTCAGAAAAAAATCTGATTTCCGTATCTTAAGCTATTTTTTGCTGGCTCCGCTATTTGCCTTACTCTTATGGTGGCCTTTTTGGCAGGATCCGGTCAGGAAACTGCTGGAAATACCCGGTTTTTATTCACGGAATACTTTCAACATGCCGAATCTATTATGGGGGAAGATTTATCAATCGGGGGTTAATATTCCTCTGTTTTATCCTTACAGCTTTTTATTAGTTTCGACACCACTGCCGATTTTGATAGCGGCTGCCGCCGGCCTAGTTTTTTCTTTCAGGAAAATATTCTCGAAAAAAAAAGAATATCTTTTGCTTATTCTCTGGTTTTTCATACCCCTGATGCGTTATTTAAGCCCGAAAATAGGCGCCATTGACGGAGTCAGGCATTTTATGGAAGTCCTGCCGGCCCTGTCAGCCCTTGCCGGAATTGGTGCGGCCATATTTAGGAAGTCTTTAATTATGAGAATTGCGGCCATAATGACAGTTGGTTATCTTGCCGCCCTTCTTGTCGTCTTTCATCCATTCCAGGCCAGTTATTTTAATTTTTTAACAGGAGGCATTAAAGGGGCCCAGGGGAGATTTGATATCGATTTCTGGGGTACTCCCCAGAAAGAGGCTGTTCTTTGGTTAAACCAACAGGCGCCTCGGGGTGCTTTTGTTCATATCGTAATGGCCCAAAGTACGGCTTCGGTTTATCTGAGAAAAGATCTTTTGATTAATTTAAACAAAAAACCCTATCAGGAGAGCGACTATACGGTTCTTTTAAACCGACAGTCGTTCTTTCCCTTATATTCAATTGAAGCTTATAAAAATAAAAAAATTAGTAGCAAGCGGACTGTCTTTTCAGTTTCCCGTCTTGGTGTGCCTTTAGTCTGGGTGTTTAATTAAATTCGAGCGTAATAAAGACATAACTGTACGGGAATATTGGACAAGTATCCCAAGAAACCTTGATTTACTGCTGCCATGGAGGCGATTGGGGTAAAAAACGGGAATTTCGCGAATTAGCAGTTTCCGCTTTTTAGCTTCAAAAAGCAATCTGATGAAATAATCACCGTAACCACAAAAGATATCAGGTCTTAATAAAGGTTTTAATTTGCTTTTTTTAAACATAAAAAAGCCGCTTAAATTATCGTATACGGGAAGTTTAAGAATAAATCTGATCAGCCGGTTGTAAAGTAAACTTAATAAATTCCGCCAGCGGTTTTCCATGCCTCCGCCTTTGACATAACGGGAACCGACTATAATGTCGGTTTTACGGATCAGCCGGTACATTTGTGGGAGTTTGTCAGGGTTATGGTTAAAATCCGTATCCATAACGGCGATGAGGTTGCCCCTGGCCTGTTTGATTCCTTGAAGGACAGACCTGGCCAGGCCTTTGTCTTTCTTTCTGATGATCGTCCTGACGCAAGAAGTTTGGCCGCGATATGTCTTTTGAGTCAAAAGACCTGTCCCGTCCGGACTGTTATCGTCGCAAATGATTATTTCATAATTTATTTCTCTTAAATTTTTGCTGATAGCCTCAATCAGGGGAATGATATTTTCGGATTCATTAAAGGTAGGCAGGATGACGCTTAATTCAAATTGAGGGCGGTTCATAAGTTGAAGCGATTCTGATAATATCAGATCATATAAGTTTTACCGCAAAATGCAAATTGCCTTTTTATCTTACTGGTCATGTCCCCGTTCTCCATTGGGTGTTTTATCATCAGGAGGCATGAATGTTTATATTCTAAATCTGGCGGCTGAATTGACTAAATTAGGCCACAGGGTTGATATTTTTACCAAAAGTCATTCTCCTCATAAAAGCCACATTATAAACATCAGAAAAAATATCCGTCTAATTCATCTTAAAGGGCATATCGTAACAAATCTTACCGGCTTTATTAAAAAAAATTCTTTGAGATACGACATATTACACGCTCATTATTATTATTCTGCCGAAATAGGAGTTGAAGTTTCCCGACAACTCAAACTGCCTCTGGCTGTAACTTTCCACACTTTAGGGGAAATGAAAAAAATATATGCCGGTATCATTGATAAATCCAGGATTGAGACGGAACAGGGGATCGTCGGGAAGGCAGATGCTTTAATTGCTTCGACCGAACTTGAGAAAGATGAATTGATACGCTATTATCAGGCGGATCCGGAAAAAATACATGTGGTTATACCGGGAGTTGACCACCGGTTATTCCGGCCGAAAAATAAGGCTTTTAGCCGGCGCAAATTAAACCTGCCGCCGAATAAGAAAATTATTTTATTTGTCGGCCGGATTGATCCGGTAAAAGGCATAAACCTCTTAATAGAGGCGGCAGGAGAAATAGAGGCGGAAGTTATTCTGATCGGAGGCGATATTAAAAGCCGGAGATTCTGGCAGAATCGGGAAGTTAAAAGGATTAAAGCAAATATCGAAAGCAAAAAGTTAGAGGACCGGATAAAATTCCTGGGAAGCAAAGCTCAGCGTTTACTGCCGTGGTTTTATTCTGCCGCTGACCTGGTCGTTCTGCCGTCAGTCTATGAATCTTTCGGTTTCGTGATATTGGAGGCGATGGCTTGTGCCGCTGCTGTTGTCGTCTCAAGAAGCGGCGGGTTAAAATATTTGATAGAAGACGGAAAAACAGGTACTTTTTTTGAATCCGGAAATCCGGCTGATTTAGCCGACAAACTTAAAAAGCTTATGCGATCTGAAAAACAAACAGTTCAAATGGGGATACGGGCATATCAGGAAAGTCAAAAATATTGTTGGGATAAACAGGCTGCTAAAATGGTTGAAGTCTACCGGAGAATATCAGGATGAAACCGACCACATTTATATTTATCAGGCACGGAGAAGTTCATAATCCGAAAAAAATCCTTTACGGCCGGCAAGGAAGATTCGCCCTTTCCCACAAAGGCAAACAGGAAGCGGAAGCAGCCGGACGCAAGCTTGTGAGTCGCGCTATCAGCCAGATTATTGCCAGTCCGATGCTCAGGACACGCCAGACGTCTAAAATCATCGGCAATATTATCGGTGTCAAGCCCCGTTATTCGAGGTTGTTAATTGAAGTCAGGACGATTTTTGAAAAGATTTCCCTTACCGAATACCACGGGAAAATCCAGGTAAATCTTTACTCTGAAGAATTTGTCAAAAAAGGCCAGGAATCGGTAAGGGAGATAGCAGAGAGGATGATAAAATTTGTAAAGTTAAAAGCCCGGCAATACCCCGGCAAGACAGTTCTGGTTGTCTCTCATGGGGATCCGATCCTGATTTTGAAAGCCGTTTCTATAAACCGTGAATTCTCCTGGAATTACAAAAGAAACAATTATCTAAAGACGGCAGAATTTATGGTTGTAAAATACAGTCAGGGAATTTATGAATGGGAGGGGAATGAAAACCGCTAAACGAAAGAGATTATCTTACCTGTCAGCTTCCATTTTCCTTTTTCTGGCGTTTGTCCTTTTTGCTTTGTCTGTCAGAAGCGACATTTTCAGGAATTTCGATTACCTGACCATGGTCGCTTCCCAGAAGTATACAACTCCGATAGTCGATTACCCGTTTTCATTTTTAAGCATAATAGCCTCCAGTGAAGTGACTTTTTTGATCGTCAGTCTGATTTTTCTTTATCTTCTATTCAGAAAAAAACACCTTTTTCTGGGAATTTTTCTTTATATTCTGATTTATCCGCTGGAACTTTTAGGAAAACTATTGATTTATCATCCCAAACCGCCTTTGTTTTTATTCAAATATGTTCTGAATTTTCATTTGCCCTCCAGTTTCATCGTCCAAACGAATTATTCATTTCCATCCGGACACATGGCCAGGACCGCTTTTCTGGCTGTGGTTTTACTGGCCATTATTAACATAAATAAATCTGCGGTATTGAAAATAACCGCTGTATTGACAGTGACCTATTTCATGTTCCATAGCCGCATATATTTGGGAGAGCATTGGTTTTCGGATGTAGTTGGCGGACTGCTCTTAGGTTCTGCCGCTGGCTTTCTGTCTCTGGTATTTTGGTAATCATGAATAATATTATCGATAAAACACATCTCTATTTGACAGAATACCTGGCCATGGATTTTTTCGGTTACAAACACCATTGTCCTTACTGGTCAAACAGGATGAAGGACGGAAAGGTAAGCTTCAGAGGTTTTTTAAACGGCAAGGGGGAGGCAAAGTCAATCCGGCAGGAATTGCTGCGGCTTTTGTCCGAAAATGCTCAAAGCCGGGCAATAGCCGGGAATCAGGACAACTTACGTCTTTTGGCAAAGAGAAACCGCATCGGCATAGACTGTTCAGGCTTTATATACCGGGTGTGGGATTTTTTGATCAAGCATAAATTCGGAAAGAGTGAATTTTTAAGTTTAGATGATATTTTCCCCGGAGGAATTAACAGGACCAATGCCCAAAGCCTGACTGATAAAAAGGCAGCCGTCAGAATTAATCAAATAAAAGAAATTCAATTCGGGGATTGTCTGCGCCTAAATAGCGGAAGGCATGTTGCTTTTATTAAAGAAATTACGGCGGAAAAATTAGTTTATATCCATGCCTCATCATCACTGACCCTTATCCAGGGTGTACACAAGGGAATGATTTTAATAAAAGACAGCGAAAAAAAACTGACTGATCAGGTCTGGCTGGAGGAGGCCGGGGACGGGGATACTTTGAAAAAATATTTTAAAACGGAGACAGGCGACGGCATCTGGCGGCTTAAAGCCTTCGCTTAAATTTTTAATGGAAAATCTTAAAGAATTTATCAACAGGATTAAAAATGCCAGGATTCATATTGTCGGAGTGTCCGGCTCAGAAGGATCAAGCATTCTCAATTTCCTGGTTGATAATAATATAAGTCAAATTACAGCCCATGATTTTGTAGCGACCGAAAATCTGGAGAAGAATTTTAAAATCTGGCATAAAGGGATAGAGAGCAAAAAGCGTAATAAATTATTTAAGGAATTTCAGTGTAATTTGGAAAAGACCCGGTTTTGTGACAGAAAGAAATATCTGGAAAATATTGAAGAAGCCCAAGTAGTCTTTCTTGCCCAATCCTGGAGACTTTATCCTCAAAATCAGCCTTTGAAATTTCTGAAGGATAAAATTCCTTTCTATTCGCTGACCCGTCTTTATTTGGATTTTGCGCCGGCCGCCATAATTGCAGTTACCGGTACAGTGGGCAAAGGCAGCTGCGCTTCATTGATTAGCGAAATACTCTCGCATGGCGATAAAAAAGTTTATTTTGCCGGCAATGAAAGCTGGAGAATACAGCTGGCTGATAAATTCAACCTGATGGCACCTTCCGATTTTTTAGTCATAGAAGTCTCGCACAGACAGTTGAATGAAGGGTTTACTAAGGCTCCGCAAACTCTGCTGATGACAAATTTATTTCCCAACCATTTGGATGAAATGAGCTGGCCTGGTTATGTGAAGTTAAAGATGTCCCTGGCCCGGGCCCAGGGAAAAAACGACCGGACGATCATAAATTACGATAATTTAGAGCTGAGGCAGCAAACGCAAAATCTCAATTCTCAAAGGTTTTATTACAGCCTTAAAGAGAAAAATATGAACATAAAAAGTGTCCGTAATATATATGACGAACTTATGAACATAAAAAGTGTCCATTATCCGGAAAATATCCTGGCAGTATGTACTCTGGCAAAAATTCTTGAAATAAATGATAAAACCATAATTGAAGCAATAGCAAAATCAGAGGGTCTGCCGGCAAGAATTCAGGAAATCGGAAATTATCAGGGGACTAAGGTTATCAATGATATTAAAAGTACCACTCCCTGGGCGACACTGGCGGCCCTTAAAAAATTTAAACTCCCTCTGGTTTTGATTGCCGGCGGAGACACAAAAGGGATTGAGGCAAATACGCTTTGGGATTTTGTGCAGAAAAATAAAATAGAAATCGTTTTTATGGATAGCCCGCTTTCTAAAGAAGCTGAAAATAAATTACCCGCCCTCTCCCGGCAAAGGACGGACAGTCTTGAGGAAGCGCTGAAATTGGCTTTAAATAAAACTCCTCCCGGGGGAACCGTTTTGGTTTCACCGGCAGCAGCCAATTTTTACAGCCGTTTTATCAAAGGGAAAAAATCGCTGAGGAAAATAATTACTTCTCTTCTTCCAGAGGCGAAAGCAACAAAGGGTCCAGAGAAATAATTTCATTTTCTGTACCGCAAGCGGAACATTCGATCAATAAACCCTTTTTTAACTCCTTTTCGGTTTTAAGAAGATTATCGCATTCAGGGCAATTAAGCGGATTTGGTGCGTCAGTCATCTGAGGATATAATTATAGCATTCTTGGAATATGAAAAAAACAAATCAGGGTATCTGGCAGTTTGCTGAGAGATTACCGGAACTACCGTTATCTTTCAGGTTAACACTTGGCGAAGGCAACACAAATTTAATCGCCAAAAACCGTGTCTATTTTAAGTGTGAATATGAAAATCCGACCGGCTCAATCAAAGACAGGGGGTTATGTTTCCAAATCGCAAAGTTGGCGGAAAATAAAGTCAGGCACGCGGTCATCTCCAGTTCCGGCAATGCCGCTATGGCCGCCGCCGCTTATTGCCGCCTGGCAGGTATAGAATTATCCGTATTTGTCTCCCCGAATATAAAGAAGGGTAAATTGGCAGTTTTGAAAGAAAAGGCTGATGTTCATATTGACAATCGTCCCGTATCAAGGGCGCATCAATATGCTCTAAATAATAATTTTTATAACCTCCGGCAGTCGACGGATCTTAATGCCGCATTCGGATTTGAAACCGTAAGTTTCGAAATAAATGAGGCAATCGGCAAAATTGATGATCTTTTTCTGGCGGTCTCCAGCGGTACAGCACTCAAAGGCATGGCCGACGGATTTAAAAAATTAGGTTATCATCCCCGGTTCCATGCAGTTCAAACGGCCAAAATCCATCCGTTAGCCGGACAATTTGACAATGATTTTATCCCGGAAAAGATCAGTTTGGCTGATGCCATTGTGGCGCGGGTGCTTCCCCGGGAAAAAGAACTATTAAATATAATCAGGGAATCAGGCGGTTTTGGCTGGGTCATCCCCAATATTGACATGCAAAAGGCGCGCTCGGCGTTGCTGAAAATAGGCCTGGATTCATCTTTTGAAGGCGCAGCTGCCTACGCGGCTGTGGAAAAAGCGAAAAGGAAGGGTTTCCCTTTGGGAAAAACTGCGGTTATATTGACAGGCAAATATTATGGGTAATATTGACTGGCGGAATAAATTTGATACGCCGATTTTTTTTGTCACTCCCGATGTCAAACGGGGATTGGGTCTTGAGGATGTCTTTCCCGACTTTCATATCATCGTCAGCGTATGGGATGAGCTGATTCCCGTTTTGAGAAGAAAGGGAGTCAGCATATTTTGCCTGGAAGAAATACGGCCAAACAACTCCCTGATTATGAATTCTGGACAGCTGCTGGAGGAGAAAGCGGTTTTGGATTATATAAAAAAAGAGTCAGCATCTGCTGTTTCCCAAATCGCTTTTTTCAAACCTTCAGCGAAACTGGATGAAATTATCAAAATGAAGGGATTTAGAAAAGTAGGCAACGATTCCTTAACAAACAGATATTTTGAAAATAAGGTAAATATGCCAACAGTCTTACGGGGTTTAGCGGAATATTTACTGCCGGGCAAAATTAAACGGATGGCCGGGTTTTCCTTTAAGGAGGAAGCCGAACGGTTCAGTTTGCCTCTGGTTGTCCAGTTCGGTTTCGGCTGGGCCGGTAAAAACACCTATTTTATCGAAAAAGAGGATGAATTTAACCTGCTTAAAAAGAGATTTCCCCACACCCTCGCAAAAGTGACTTCGGAAATCAAGGCGATAACAGTCTTAAACAACTGCTGTCTTTATCACGGCCAAGTACTTATAAGCCCTCCGGCCCTGCAAATTAACGGCTTCTCCCTTCTTTCTCAAAACAAGGCAGCCACCTGCGGCAGGCAGTGGCCGGCAGTTTTACCGGATATTCGCATGGAAAAAGAGATAAAAGATATCTCATTCAGGGTAGGGGATATCATGAATAAAAACGGTTTCCGCGGTTTTTTCGGTCTGGATTTTCTCATTGAAGAAAATAGCGGTAAAATTTATTTAACGGAAATAAATCCGCGTCTGACTGCCTCATCTTCCTTTTTTACCTATCTGGAAAAAGCAACGGACCGCCTGCCGCTTCTTGCCTATCATTATGCCGAATTCTCTTCAGTTGATTTGCCCCTGATGACAGAAAACGGAAAGGATGAAATTGCAGGCAGCCAATTAAGTTTACGAAACAGAGAAACTTTCACAAAGATTAAATTGCCGCAAAATTTTGGAATTTACGGCTTTCAGGACAACAAGTGGCGGATAAAAAGGGCTGATTATAACTGGAAAGAGATAGAAAAAGGGGAAATAATTTATTTTCCGCAGAAGAGGAAACTGCCTGAAAGTGAATTGGCCAGGATAGAGACGAAGATGCCGGCTGTTTCATCCTCTTACCGCTTGGCTCCCTGGGTAGATAATCTTTTTAGCCTCAATTTGTGATATACTAAATACTTTACTTATGGATAGTCTTATCAGATTAAAGGAACTGTCTGCCAAACTTAAAATAGAAGATAAGAAAAAGCGGATTGCCGAAATAGAATCAGCATCAGCCAATCCCGCTTTTTGGTCCGAGCGCGAGAAGTCAACGTCAGTCATGAAAGAATTGGTTGTTTTGTCTAAACAGGTGAAAGAAGTGGAGGATATAGAAAGTGAAATCAATTCCGGCCAGGGGGAGTCAGCTCTAGTAAGAATGGACAAGCTGGAATTCGACCTGTTTTTTTCCGGTCCCCACGATCAGGAAGGAGCGATAGTTTCCATTCACGCCGGACAGGGAGGCACCGAAGCGATGGATTGGGCTGAGATGCTGATGCGCATGTATTCCAGATTTATCGAATCCAAAGGATGGCATTATGAGCTTGTTAATCAGACAGCCGGAGATGAGGCCGGTATTAAAAGTGTCACTATGACTATACCGGAATATCTGGCATACGGATACCTCAAAGGGGAATCCGGAGCCCACCGTCTGGTCCGGCAATCTCCCTTTAATGCAGACAAATTGCGGCAGACATCATTTGCTCTGGTCGAAGTTATTCCACTTATAGAAGATAACCGGGAGGTGGAAATTAAGGATGATGATCTGGAGTGGAATTTTTTCCGTTCAGGAGGCAAGGGAGGCCAAAATGTCAATAAAGTTTCAACAGCCGTCAGATTAAAACATAAACCCACCGGGCTTATCGTCGAATGCCAGGAGCAGCGTTACCAGGGACAAAACCGCGAAACTGCCCTGAAATTATTAAGGGGAAAACTCTGGCATTTGATGGAGCAGGAAAAAGTGGATCATCTTTCCGAACTTAAAGGCAAATATAAACCAGCCTCATGGGGCAATCAGATACGTTCTTATGTTTTGCATCCGTATCATCTGGTAAAAGACGTCAGAACCGGCCACGAGACGTCTGACAGTAAAAGTGTTTTAGACGGTAATATCGAGCCGTTTCTCACTGCTCACTTGAAAAAATTCTCAACTGTCGTATAGTAAGAAATAGATATGGATCCGATCCCACCGCCATTGGTTCATAAGCTTGATTCAGGCAAAACTTATAATAAAATTTTAGCTTTCGCCGTTTTGATTGTCATCACGGGAGTATTTTCCGGTTATTATTTATTTAACCGGATTTCGCCTCAACTTACTTCGGATATCGGGAATGGCCGGACAGATCAGACTGAGGCGGTTACTGCCCTGGACGGCAAGACTTTCAAGGACAGCGCAGAAGGGGAACTGGTTGCCGGAGGAGTGGACGGAGAGGGAACCCATCAGTTGAAGAGACCGGGCGGTGAAAGCCAGACAGTTGCTCTTACCTCTTCGGTTTTGGATTTGTCCAAATTTGAAGGGAAGAAAGTCAAAGTCTGGGGAGAGACATTTGCCGCGCAAACTGCCGGATGGCTGATGGACGTCGGTAAAGTAGAAGTTCTCCGATGATTATTTTTGACAAAGTCACCAAAAAATACGGTAATTCCATTGCTGCCGAAGGTATCAGTTTCAAAGTCGACACAGGCGAATTTATTTTTCTGGTAGGAGCCTCCGGAGCAGGCAAAACCACTATTCTCAAACTTATTAACCGCGAAATTCTTCCCACGCACGGAGCGGTTTTTGTCGATGACTGGGAAGTCGATAAACTGCCGAAAAGCAAACTGCCTTTTTTAAGGCGCAAAGTCGGTTTCATCTTTCAGGATTTTAAATTGCTGCAGGACCGCACAGTGGCAGAGAACATAGCCGTATCCCTGGAGATCCTGGGCAGGGGAAACAGCGATATTGACGGCAGAATCCGCGAGGTTTTGAAAATCATCCAGCTGCCGGATAAATCACAGTATTTTCCCAAACAGCTTTCATTAGGCGAACAGCAAAGGGTAGCAATTGGCAGGGCGGTTGCCGGGGAGACTGAAATTATTCTGGCTGATGAGCCTACCGGCAATTTGGACCCGAAGACCTCCTGGGACATCCTGAAGATTATCAATGACATAAACAAGCAGGGAAAAACGGTTATCATGGCCTCGCATAACGTGGATATCGTCGACAGCATGAAGAAGAGGGTTATTGAAATGAATAAAGGCAAAATAGTCAGGGACCAGAAAAAAAGCAAATATTCCTAAAAAAGATGTACAGCAACGTTTCCATCTGGTTAAGATTAAGGCGGACCCCTTACCAAACAGTGGCCTCGCTTTTTATGATGTTCATTACCCTGTTCGTTTTAGGCTTGTTCCTGCTTTTGGTAGGCTCAACCACAGCCCTAGTCGGTTATTTTGAATCAAAACCGCAGCTGACAGTATTTTTTGCCAATGATAAGGATAAAGCCTCGATAGACCAACTTTCGGAAAAATTGAAATCTACGGGAAAGGTGCTTTCGACCAAATATGTTTCCAAGGAAGAAGCGCTGTCCATTTACCGCGAACAAAATAAGGATGATCCTTTGCTTTTAGAGATGGTTACGGCTGATATTTTACCAGCTTCGTTGGATGTTTCAGCAACCAGTCCCAAGTTTCTCAATGAAATTTACCAGACGGTCCGTACCGAAGCGGGGGTGGAAGACGTCGTTTTTCAGAAGGAAGTGGTCGACACTCTCATCAATTGGGCATCAACAGTGAGGAAAGTTGGTTTTCTATTTGTATCATTTCTGATTCTGTCCACCTTTTTTATTCTGCTTACTTCCATCAGCATGAAAATTGCCAATAAAAAAGATGAAATTGAAATTTTAAAGCTGGTGGGGGCTACCAACTGGTATATCAAAAAACCTTTCATCAAAGAAGGCGTCATATACGGCCTGTCCGGAGCTACTTTCGCCTGGATTTTCATATTTTGCCTGGTTTTATATCTGGAACCTTACATGGATTCATTTCTTAAGGGAATCGGCAATCTGAATCTTTTATCCTCGGGAAGTCTTAAATTGTCAGTTTGGCCTCTTAATTTCCCGTTATTTTTGCTTCTTTACCTTTTATTGTTGCTGTCAGGTTTGGGCATAGGTTTTATCGGTAGCCTGTTTGCTTCAAACCGCTATCTCAACGATTAAAGTTACGATGTCCAAAAATATTGTCGGACTGTTTTTTACTGTTTTTATTCTCGCTTTTTTTCTCTATCTTCATCCTGGCCCGGTTTCCGGTTTGACCTCCTGTCCGACCGATGATCCCTGCAGGAATAAATCCGATACCAATGAAAGGGTCAGCTGTTATACGGATGTAGTCAATATCTGCTCAGCCCAACGACAGAATATGGCAGCTCAAATTGTTTATCTCTCGACATCCATCGAACTTACTTCAGCTAAAGCAGAAGTAACCCGCGCCAAAATCATCCAGATTGAAAAAGATATTGTCTCCCTATCAGAAAAAATAGAAAAATTGGAAACTTCACTGACCAAAATTTCACAGGTATTACTGGACCGTATTGCCGCCACTTATAAATTGGGAGAGAAGTCCTATTTATCCTTAGTTTTATCCTCAAACGGCTTTTCCGATTTCGTCAACCGCTTTAAATACATGCAGAAAGTACAAATTCACGACCGCAAACTTTTGTTTCAACTGCAGAACAGCAAGGAAAATTTCAAGGACCAGAAGCAGCAGCGGGAGGATAAAAAAATAGAACTGGATGCGGCCAAAAAGCAGCTCGAGCGCGAACAGAATACTTTGGCAGTCCAAAAAAAGGAAAAAGAACTGTTTTTGGAAACAACCCGCAGCAGCGAAACCCGCTACCGTCAGGAATTGGACGCAGCCAGACGCGAAGCCGAAGGGATACAAAGAGCTGCCTCAATACTGTCTTCAGCCGGGGTGCCGGCTAAAATCAGCAAAGGGGATGTCATCGGTATCATGGGTAATACCGGTTTTTCAACGGGAGCTCACCTTCATTTTGCCGTCTATAATCTGAGTGAAGGGGATTTAAGTAGATTCAACTTCAACAGCGGTTATGAAAATCCCTTTAATATTTTAAGATCAAGGGATTTGCCTTTTGAGGCGACATCCTGCGACGATGTTTCCCCCAATCAAAAAACCAATAAATCAATCGGGGGAGGCTCATGGGACTGGCCGATGGAAAATCCGAGTATTACCCAATGCTACGGACATACCCCCTGGTCATGGCGTTATCAGACCGGTATTCATAACGGCATAGACATGTATGATGATAAAAATACTTTAGTCAAGGCGGTAGAAGGAGGGAATAAATATGTCTATCGCGGGGGGCAGTCGGCAGGCAACGGTGTTTTCATTTTTCATGACAACGGCAAAATGACCCTCTACTGGCACCTGCAGTAAAGGGAAGTATACTTAAGATTGATGGTTATAGTTTTATTTCTTCTTTTCTTTATGTTCCGGTTTTCAACCGTTTCAGCCGCCGAAATAATTCTTTCCGATATTGATACAGCTGAAATCACGAAAGTTGAGCAGGAATTGACTGTTCCGCTCGAACTTAAAATTAACAGCAGTGACGGGACGGTCTATTATTTAAGGGGAGCATTTTTCAAAGAGGGGACATCCCAATACTGCGGTTATACCTGGAACGGCAGTGAATGGTACAATGGTCCCTTTACTTCCGGTGACGGCTGGAAAAAACTTTTAACGGTGACTATAGCTTCGGATTCAGCAAAAACAGAGATCAAGGTTAAAGTTGACTCAAACGACAGTCATTGCCGGGAGCCGGGGGATTATCTTTTTAAAGTTTTGAGGTATACCGAAGCCGGTAATTCTTCAGGTGATGATCAGACACCGTTGAAAATCAGAATAGCCCTACCTTCACCAACCCCTACAACCGCTCCAAGTGCCACCAACGCTCCAGTGAAAAGCCAAACGGTACCAGCAAAACCTAAAATAACCTTATTACCGACCCACACTCTGTTTGCCACCGCAATAATTAAAGCTGTCTCAAGTTCGCCAAAAATACCGATCGCATCCTCCTTAGGTTTTATTTCATCAGATTCGGGTGAAGTTTCTCCGGTTAATGAGGCAAGTGTGGCAGGTATAACTGAAAAGTCACAGGGAAATATTGCTAATTTATTTATCCCGGGAATTTTTTTAATTTTTCTGTCAGCTTTCCTCAGTTTTAATAAACTTCGAAAACAGGGAGTTTAAATTTTTTTACTGAGGAATCGGTTGAAGGGTTTATAGCCGTACGATTGCCAGGCGGATATCCCCGGATAATTTTTTTCATTAGTATAAAGTTCGACATAAGTTAAACCCCTGTTTTTAAACCATTCGCAAGCTTTCAATTCCAATTGCCGTCCCACTCCCTGCTTTCTCCGTTTTTCATCTACCGCCAAAAAGGAGATATGGCCTACCTGTTTGATTTTAAACCAGGGAAATAGGGACTTGATGTATCCTGAGATGAAACCGGTAATTATCTTATTTGGTTCTGCGTCATTTTCCGAAACAAAAATAAACTGGTTTGCTGAATTAATATGAAGCCTGGCCCAATCAGAATAGAATTGGGGAGAATTATCTTCTAACTGGAAATATTCCCCGTCATATTCCAAATGAGAAGACAGAAGATGCAAACCTAAAGCAGTAATTTGCTTCAAATCCTCCAGATTGGCAAGTCTGACTGTCATAATTTATGATAGGAATAAATGAAGTATATCACTTGGAGTGCCCGCGAGACATCTAATTTGGGCAGGGAATTGGCAGCCCGACTAAAGGGTGGAGAAGTAGTTTGTCTGTATGGGAACTTAGGCAGCGGTAAAACTACTTTTATTTCAGGTGTCGTAAATTATTTCCGGCCCAAAACCAGGGTCCTCTCCCCTACCTTCATTATTGTGCGACATTACCGTTTTGACAAAGCACCCGTAAAAAATCTGTTTCATGCCGATCTTTACCGTCTTGATAATAAATCGTCAATTAAGTCGTTGGGTTTGGTTGAATATTGGTCGGATCCGCATAGCGTTTTTTTAATGGAATGGGCGGATAAAATGGCAGGACAACTGCCTGAAAAAAGGATTGACATATCATTTAGAATTACGGGAAGGGACAGAAGGGAGATTATTTATGGAAAAACTGATAAATAAAACCGTCAGTATTTTAGATAGCGGAGGTTTGGTAATTTTTCCGACAGATACGGTCTTCGGTATCGGTTGCCGGATAGACAGACCGGACAGTGTCAGAAGACTTTTTTCGGTAAGACGGCGGCCGGAAAAAAAGGCAGTGCCCGTATTGGTTTCCGCAATTGAGATGGCTGAAAAATATTTCCTCTCCCCTCTTCCAAATAATGTGCGACATTTAATGAAAGTCTATTGGCCAGGAGCTTTAACCATAGTTTATAATGTCCGGACAGATAAAGTGACTCCCCTAGTCCGGGCTTACGGCAAAACAATCGGCATCAGGATGCCCAAAAAGAAATTGGTTTTGGAAATAATCAGAAGATGCGGGGTAGCTTTACTGGGTCCTTCGGCAAACTTCCACGGATTCCCAGCACCTTCCAATATCAGGGATCTGGATCCGGAATTAGCCAGGGGAGTTGATTTGGTAATTCCAGGAGAAAGTCCCATCGGCCGGGCATCAACGGTAGTTGACTGTACCAGCTCGCCCTGGAAAATTTTAAGAGAAGGCAGCGTTAAAATTGAGGCAAAATGATCTTATATATTAATAGCGCAGACAAAGACAGCGTCAAAGTCAGTCTAAAAGCCCAAAACGGCCGGCTCTGGAAAAAGTCGGCTAAAAGGAGTCTGTCTTCCCAGGCGCTTTTAGGGGTAATCGAAAAACTTTTAAAGGATGCCGGCATAAAAATTACGGATCTTACTAAAATTGAATTTTTCCGCGGTCCCGGTTCATACACTGGTTTAAAAGTCGGCGCGACGGTCGCTAATACCTTGGGTTGGCTTCTGAAAATTCCGGTCAACGGTCAAAAAAATAAGATTGTGCTTCCAGATTATGAATGAATAGATTTTAATTGATAGATAGTTTATAGTATTTAAAGAGTGTTTCTGCTTCGGTCTTTATTTGCCATAGTCTCAATAATAGTTCTGTCTTTTTCCTCACAATCAATAGCATTGGCGCAAAATAATCCCTTAAAAGAACGTTTAATTGTCCGTTTTGCATCACAGGCGGGTAATACTGATAAATTTAAAATCCGTCAGATGATCGGTGCTTTTATGTCTGAAAAAATTGATAAGTTAAACGCTGAAGTTTTTGAGGTTCCTCAGCCTCTTTTTGACAAATTACTGGATGTTTTAAAAAAACATGATTTAGTTCTTTATGCCGAAAAAGATAACCTGGCTTTTGCTTTGGAAACAAGCAATGATCCCTATCTTCCTAATCAGTGGGGTTTGTCCAAAATCAGGGCAAGCGACCCGGGCGAATCAGCCTGGAATTACAGCCATGGCAATTCGGACGTTTTGCTTGCCGTAGTTGATACCGGTATAGACCAGAACCATGCTGATTTGATCGGCAAAATTGCTAAAAACAAAAACTGCAGCAGTAGTTCGACAGTTGATGACAGGTACGGACACGGTACTCATGTCGCCGGAATTGCCGCGGCGGCGACCAATAATAGCAAAGGAGTTGCCGGAACAGGTTATAACGTCAGACTGATAAATGCCAAAGGACTAGGTGATAACGGTTCCGGCTATTATTCCTGGATTGCCAACTGCATTACCTGGGCTGCTGATAACGGGGCCGCTGTCATCAATTTAAGTCTCGGCGGCGCATCTTCATTACAGATTTTAGAGGATGCCGTCAATTATGCCTGGAATAAAGGAGTTGTGGTTGTGGCCGCCGCCGGCAACTCCAATTCCTCATCTGCTTCTTATCCTGCTTTTTATGGTAATGCGATTGCCGTCGCAGCTACAGACAGTAACGACCAGAAAGCCTCTTTTTCCAATTACGGTGGTTGGGTGGATATTGCAGCACCCGGGGTTTCAATATACTCAACCGCGCCCAACCACACAAACAAGCTGAAAATATATAACTACGCTTATCTTTCAGGAACATCCATGGCTACGCCCTTTGTTTCAGGACTTGCCGCTTTACTCAAGTCTGCCGGCAATTTAACCCAAACGGAGATAGTTGATAATATTTATCAGAACGCGGATAAAATTGCCCAAACAGGCAATTATTGGACTTACGGAAGAATTAATGCTTTAAATAGTATCAAAGAAGTATCGGTTTTTACTCCAACTTTAACGCTGACCCCTACCCCCGCTCCGACCCTCATGCCTTCCTCTACACCAACTCCTTCACCGACGACGATTCCTTCGTTTACGCCTACTCCGTCCCCTATTTCAGTAAATCCGACTCCGATTCCCTGGTGGTGCCGTATCCGCCCGCAGTACTGTCAATGACAACGCACCGATTTATTCGGGGCAGTTGGAATTGATCCCTCGAAGCTTTCTTGCCCGCCATAGCCTTGGCGTCGGCGGGAGCGTAGTGGGATAATTTAATGTACCCTGACAAAAATCCCTGCCCTGTCATCTTTATAGACTGTTCTCCATTTTCCCTGATCTGACAGCTTAATCATCTTATTAAACAGCGGTTTTTCACTCCACATATAGACCACGTCGTAGTCGCTTTCTTCTATATCGGTAACATCCTGCTCCAGGAAATAATATTCGGCAAAGGCGCTGTAGCCCTTTTCGTCACGCCAGAGATGCATTCTGCCGTCAATTGAAGGCTTAATTTGCGGGTAGTTCCAGATCAGCCAGCCCCCCCAGTTGTAAAAAGAGAGGAATTTGCCCGGCAGTATATTATTCTTTAAAAACTCTGCCGATTCGGAAGAACATTTTATATAATCAGCACAGAACCTGTCCCAGTTCATGAAATTTAACCGCTGTCTGGGAATATGGTAAATAAGGGAATAGAGATACATTCCGGAGAGAATTGCAATAGGAACTGCCTTGCCGCTAAATGAATTATAGGCAGGTTTGATACTGCGGAAATAAGCGATAATCACAGGAACAGAAACCAGGTACATCGTCCAGGCGTAGCGTCTCATCCAATGGGAAAGGAAATAAAAAACTCCGGCAATCATAATCCATTCGAAATATTGAATAAATTTCTTGGAAGATATTATCATTCTTATATTAAAGATTAGAAATATTCCCCAAAAGAAAAGCAGCCACCATAATGATGAAAATGCCGGCAGAGCTACCCATTCCACAATGTATTTCTGGTAAGGGTTCCCAAAATGCCTGGCCGCTTCCAGGTATATTTCAATGCTGTGGGGATTAACCAGGGTTGCCAAAAAGGAAAATATTATTGCCGGCAGGTACCTCAGACTTTCCCTGAATTGCTTTACATCTTTGATAGTCAGATATTTAACCTGGCTTAAAGCGTAAAACATTGACAAAAGCCCTAAGCCCAGTAAAAATCCGCCGTGAATATTCGCCCAAACTAAAAACAATATAGCGGCAAAATAAATAGTTTTTTTCTCTCCCCGCTGGTAGGCGCTCAAGATATAAACAAGGACGGAAGTTAAAAGCAATGACAACAGTTGTCCCCGGAAAGATACTTCAAGGAGAGGCAGTTCCAGGTAAAAAAGCAAAGGAAAAATGAAAGCTTTTTCCCAAAACGACATTTTTAATGCGCGGTCAACAAAGAAAAAAATAAATACAATCACCACGGCTCCGGCTATTGACAATCCCAGGAATCCGGCCTGATGGTAAATCTGGTAAGTCAGAAAATCAGTCAGCCAGGAAATATTCGGCCATTTATACCCGGACATTTCCAGTGATAAGATGTTTTCCTTTAAAACTTTTCCTATTTTGGAAAAATATTCCCCGTATTTTAAGTGCCACCCCAGATCCGTATCCGCCGGCATAAAAAGTGACATCAGGAAAATTACCAAGTAGGGCAGATAAGAATATAAAAAATTTGAAAAAATTGTTGATACAGTGCCTAACATTGAGCCTTCCAATTAATTTTATCCGTTGAGTATATCACAGGTGTATAATAAGGGCCAGCTAACGCTCTAAAATATGAAAAAAAACTTTTTGCTCTGGCTCAGTATTCTTTTTATTTATCTCCTTTTTGCCGGCCGCGGCATATTCCAATTCCATACCACTCAAAGGAATTTCTTCAGCCTCCAGGCCTATTCCTGGCTTCAGGGCCGTTTCGACCTTGCAGTTTTACCGAATGATATTACTGATCTAAGCATATATAAGGGTAAGGCATATATGTACTATCCGCCATTACCTGCGGTTTTCGCTCTTCCCTTTGTTGTTGTATTTGGAGTCGGTGTCAGCGACGTATTCTATACTGCATTTTATTCGTCAATTGCCCCGGTTTTCCTGTATCTAATGCTTCAAAAAGCTAAAAAGGCAAAACTTATACCGCAATTATCCGATAATTATTTAATTATATTGACATTGTTTTTTGCTTTCGGAACTGTCTTTTTTTATTTGTCACTTCTGGGGACTGTCTGGTTCACTTCCCAGATTTTGGCCATCCTTACATTAATAATTTCCCTTTATTTCCTGTTTAGTTTCGCCTACGATAAAAAACAGAATAGTTTTGTATTGTCAGTCATTCTTCTCTGTTTGTCCTTTTGGGGCAGACTGGAGTTAATTTTAGCCTTTCCTTTATATTTTTATCTCTTATTTATCACCAAAAATCCTAAAAAAACAAAAATATTTTTTATTATATTAAGTATTCTCTTTCTCAACTTTGCCATCTATTTCGTCTACAATTATTTTCAGTTTAATAATTTTTTTGAAAGCGGTTTAAACTATATTCAAAACGACCCAAGATTTATAGAACAGAAGAGAATCGGATTTTTTAATTTCAAATATTTATTCCATAATTCTTACTATTTTTTAATAAATCCGCTAAAGTTTAAGACGTCTTTTCCATTTATTTATCCCGATCCTGAAGGCAATAGTATGTTTTCTACTTCTCCTCTCTTTATTTTGTTATTTGGATTGTTATCAAAAAAACTATTTTCTAAAAAAGTGTTTTTTATTTCAATTAATTTATTTTTAAGTGGAGTTATCGCCTTATTATTTTTATTTTATGGAAGTACTGGTTGGTTTCAGTTTGGTTATAGGTATGCATTAGATGTAATTCCTCTTTTAATCCTTGCTCTTGCCTTTGTAATCGGGAAGTTTCCGAAAAGTGTGGTTGTGGGGTTATTTTTACTATCAGTAGCTATCAACGTCATGGGTGCGATTTGGATGCTTCAATTGGCCCCATATTTAAATTATTAATTTGATATATTACGTACTACTTGACAAACTAGTTTATCTTTTTTAACCTGATATCTAGAGTTTGCTAACCGCAAACGGAAGCAATCCTAATGTAGGGTTGCTTTTATTTTCGCAAATTTACCTGCCCCGGTAGGTTTTTTTATCTCAAAATTTAATATTCTGCCAATGCCCATTAGCTTTTGCCCAAGCTTTAAGTTTATTACTCAAGCCTCTGCCCGAGGAAGATAAGGTTTGAGTTTTTTTATGGCTTTCTTGCCGATACAAAGTGAGGCTTAGAAAGACATAATCCGCCGAAGCTTTTAGCGAAGGCGGATACACATTTAAAAAATGACTTTTGAATATCTTTCTGCCCGAAAGGAGGTGAATATGATGAAAAAATTAATCGGAACAGTTCTCGGAATCGGTATGATTCTGGCCGCTGCAGCTCCCAGTTTCGCAGCCACCAATGTTACCTTAAATAATACCGGGCCGTTTGCCAATCATTGGATTACTATTCTTAAAGGTAGAACTATTGGCGTAAACAATATTCAAGCTGCCAAGATTAAAAATACAGTAAATAATACTGTCAATACCGGAAATAACACTGCAACCTTGAATACTAATGTTACCGGAGGAGGATCTACTGGAAATGCAACCTCAAATGTAACTCTGAATAATTCAGTCAACGGTGCATTAACTAATATTACAGGTTGCGGTTGTCCGGATGGTGATACGGATGTCAGCATGTCAAATACAGGACCATACTCTACACAAAATGTGACAGTCAATGAAACGACCAACATCACTGTCAATAATTTGCAGTTTGCCAAAGTCAAAAATAAAGTTTTTCAGAATATTAATACAGGCGGCAACAGCGCTATATTAAATACAAATGTTAGTGGTATATCGACTGGAAATGCCTCATCAGATGTGGTAGTTGATAATGTAGTAAATGTTTCAGAAACAAATATTGGTCCGTAATTATTGCAGTATTGCTTTTGGATTCAAAATAGGCTCTCTTGAAAAAGAGAGCCTATTTATTATGTAGCTCTTACCGATATGAAATGAGGTTTAGAACTGCATAATCCTCCTAAATTCGCAGCACGAGCCGCGCTACGGATAGTAGGTAAGGCGAGTGCTTAGAATAGGAGGATCTATTAATCTTGAAAAAATACATAGGTTACATTAGAATAGCCTGTCACTATGGGCTATTTACGAAAATACCTCGAACCAGTTTTGGTCGCTCTCATTATTTTTTCCGCAATTTTTCTGTCAAAATATCCCACCCTCTATCATTTTCAGCATCAACCGGAAAATCTGTTTTTTTCCGGCCAGGCATCCTGGTTCGATGCCTGGGATATAAACTCTTATGTTTCCTATATAAGGTATGGCCAAAGAAACGGAGTCATGCTGAAAAATACTTATACTACCGTTCCCCATCAGCCTGTTTTTGTTTTCCAGACATATACGCTATTGGGAGTCTTGAACAGGTACATCAGGCTGGATCCTTTTTTGCTTTTTCATCTGGCTTCCGTTTTAACCGGTATTCTGTTGATGTTGAGTATTTATTTAATACTTGGGGCAGTATTTCCAGAATTTTATAAAAGACTAGCTAGCTTTATTATCATTGTTTTGGGCGGAGGTTTAGGCTGGCTTAATAATACGGCCGCCGATTACAGGATTGCCGGTTTTACCTTAGTTGACCCATTGGAAAGACCTCATAATGCATTGTCTACCTTGCTTCTCCTTTCTTCCGTATATTTGTTTGCTTATTTTCTTGAAAAGGGAAGGTTAGAGTATTTTATATATTCTCTTTTTTCCGCCTTTATCTTATTTACAATTCATCCACCCTTAGCCTTACTATCGGTATTAATTTATATAGCCGGTTTATTTTTTCTTTCTCAAAGGGTAAACCGTTTCAAAAGATTTATGCTTTTATCGTTGCTTTTATTAGCATACATTGCTTATTTCTTTTTATTATTACATCGCTTCCTAAGTAATGGAGGATTTAAAGGATTGGTAGTCCAGACTATCTGGCAGCCTGATTTATTGTCAATTATATTTGGTTTCGGTTTGCTCTCTATTGGAATACTTACTGCAATTCTGGTCAAAGAAAAAAATATCAGTTATAAAATAATAAAAATTGCCTTCATTCTTCATTTGATTTTGGCCTTTTCTCCCTTAGGATTCCATATGTATTTCTTCAAAGGAGTTTTTATTTGGGGTGTCATTCTGGGTGTTTTGGGTATGGAGGGGATTTCCAAAAATTTCCTGCCCTATTGGTTATTACTTGTATTATCATTATCCCTGCCCTCAAGACTGCAGATTTTTAAAATTTTGCGATCTCCAAATTACTCAAATCAATTTTATTACCTTCAAAAAATAGAAGGTCAGTCGTTAAAACAGCTAGTAACATTGCCAAAAGATTCATCAGTTTTAAGTCTTTACCGCATAGGCAATTATATCCCGGCCTTTACTGATAACCGCGTATTTCTGGGACACAGTATTCAGACGCCTGATTTTAATCAAAAACTGCAGCTGGCGGAAAAATTTTATCTGACAGATGACGGGAATTTTCAGTCTTCATTTCTTAAGGATAACCGGATAGATTATGTTTACGTAGGACTGGAGGAAGAGTTATTAAGAAAAAATAACCGGCTGCTTTTGTTTTCAACCCCTGATTTCCTGAAACCGGTTTTCCGTCTGAATGGCATCGCTCTTTACAAGGTGGTTTGAAAATTGTGAATAAAATTTAAAGAAGCGCGTCACAACCAAGAGATTCTTGACAAATATTTTTGAAGACTGTATATTGGTCAGGCTGCCCAAAGCTAAATTCAAAGCTTTGGGTTTTTTACGCTTTAAATAAATGAACATAAATATTTTTAAGAACGGCTGGAAGAAAAAACTGGCCGAGAAAATCCAAAAGAAGAAAAAACTGTTTATCGCCCTTGCCCTCATCCTGGCAGTCATCGGCTTTTTCAATTTCTTTTCCCTGAAGAAGTCTTCTTCATCAGCCGAAACCTCCGTTCAAACCATGGCAGTAGGCCGAAATTTTGAATTTCCCGGCATCAGCAGTCAGGGAAAAGTCGTCTCAGACAGGATAAAATTTAAAATCACCAATGCGGAGAAAACCAACAAGGTTATGGTTCAGGATAAAACCTTCACCGCCAGGAATAAAAAATTATTTCTGATTGTGAATCTGGAATTAACCAACGAATCCACCCAGCCGCTGAATCTTCTTCCCGGGGATTTGATCCGTCTGACAATCGGCGATAATAAAGAGACAAAATATGCGCCGGACCTACATAACAATCTGGTGCCGGTAGCGGCGATTTCAACCAGGGTAGACAGGGTCGGCTTTGTGATTGCGGAAAACGAAAAGAATTTTACTTTGTCAGTTGGGGAAATTGACGGCAAAAAAGAAGAGGTAGGTGTAGGATTTCCCTCTTGACAATCCAAACTAAGTTTTTTATATTGGCCGGAGTCTCCTGCCACCTGTCCTCATAAAATTACCTGCTCAATAAATATTGACCTTTGCCCGACAGCCAACTGAAATAATGGTCGACTATTCAACCAAGAAAATCGGTAAAAATTTACTGGAAGAACTTAAAAACGCTTTGAAAAATGTACGCGGATGGGGGTCCGTGGAAATTTACGTGCAGGATTTTAAAGTGACACAAATAACAGAAAGAAATATCAAGAAGACAAGTCACAGTATCAAGGATTTGTAAAATTTAATATCAAGCCCCGGCTTTGAGCCGAGGGTGTAAGATACCGACCGCCAACGGAGGTAATCCCGATAAAATCGTGGATTACCTCTTTTTTTATGCATTGACAGGGTATGTCAGGGCGGTAAGCGGAATTTGAATACGGGCTTTATGAATTGTATAGGAAGTCACATCTGTACTAGGCAGTAGGACTTTCTATAAACATCAAAGGAAAGGGGGTGAATACATTAAATGAAAAAAATAGCAACTTTTATTGGTAGCGCTGCCTTATTGGCAGCAGCTGTCATTCCGGCGATAGCCGCCTCCAACGAGTGTACCAATGGTACAACCGGGCCTTATTCCAATAACACTTGTACCATCAGAAATACTGATAATGTCACGGTCAACAATGTCAATGATGCCCAAATCGTCAATGATATTGAATCCAAAAGCAATACTGGACATAATTCAACCAGTTACAACACTCTCGGAGGAATAATTCTTACAGGTGATGCTACTAACAACACAACCGTGTCGTCAGTGGCTAACATCAATACCACCAATATTACTTCTGCTTTGGCAGGTATCAGTAATATAGGCAGTAATAACATCACCGGACCTTATTCCGATAACCAAATTTGGCTGGAAAACGAACATCGGGCAGATGTTTTGAACAGCAATACCGCATCTGTATATAACGATGTTGAGGCCAAATCAAATACCGGTTTCAATGATGCTGACTACAATACCGGTCCGGCCAGCGTCACAGCTGGAGATGCCTGGTTGGGTCTGGGTGTTAACACCCATGCTAATGACAACATGACCGTAATCGGGGGAGGATATAGCGGCGGTATAGTCAATCTCGCGGAGAATCTGACTACCGGTCCATTTTCAACCCAGAACGTGACCATCTACAACAGAGCTAGGGCTAGGGTTAACAACGTCAATGATATGCAGGTCGTAAATGATGTTGATGCAAAATCCAACAGTGGATTTAGCTCAGCCAGCTACAATACGCTTGGCGGAGACGTTACCTCAGGAGATTCAGCAGCGGGAGTCTTAGTTGATACCGAGGGTAATATCAATACCACTAGGATCGCTTTAGCAATGGGAGGATTTGGTAACACGGGTACTCAAGCCATCACAGGTCCCTATGCCTATGATGCGACCTACATTGAAAACGTCAGGGATATCGTTGTTGACAACTGGAACAACAAATGCCGTTCTCACAATGCGGACAGGCTAGAAGAAAATCCTTTCGAAGATGAAAGAGAAGATGAGGATGAATGTGAACCGGAAAATCTCGGCGTTCTGAATGATGTGGAAGTCAAATCTAATACAGGTAAGAATGATGGTGATTACAACACAGGTGGCGGTAGCGTTACAGCCGGCTTCGCTGAGCTGTGGCAGCAGGTGTTAACTCACTTGAACGATACTTTAACGGAAATTCATTAAGGTATGACGAACTCTTCGTACTGGTGGAGGTCCATCCTAGACACTTGGATCTCCACCAGGAAGAGAGTTAAATTTTAGTTTTTAAAAAATAAGCAAATATCTATTTGATTCGTGGATAAACTTAAAAAAAAGATCAGTTTAATATTAATTTTGGCAGTCTTTTTGGGGAATATTCTTTCCCCGTTTGCTGTGGTGGCTCAGGAAGGACCGTCAGGTCCTTCCGCACCGTCAGCTCCAGCCGGACCCGGTAGTCCGCCTTCTGCGCCCGAAGGTCCCAGCGGTCCCGCAATAGGACCCAGTGCTCCTTCCGGTCCAGCCGGACCCGGCAGTCCGCCTCCGCGGCCATCCGGACCGTCCGGTCCTGCAATAGGACCCAGTGCGCTTTCCGGACCTTCCGGTCCGGGAACTCCGCCACCGCTACCGGATTATAATCAGCCGGCTCCGGAAAGGACTCCTTTTCCGACTGTTGTCGATCTTCAGAATCCGGATCCGCTAAATACTGGTAATAATTTCGGTGACCAATTTAATGCATCAACAGGAGATGGCACCAATGGTTTGACTTCCGGTTCAGATCCTTTATATCAGGGGGGATCGGTTAATGATCCTCTGAATATTTATACCGGTCCCAATTCCTATAATTACGGAGCTGAAATAATTGATAAAAAACTGGAGATTATGAATCAGAATCTGGCTAAAATGCAAAACAAGATCGATGCCATGACTTCTACCGGATTCAATTATGCCAATCTGAATACCCTTGACGGCCAGGTTTTCTCCGGAAATACCCAGGCAGCTTTGAATCTTCTAAACAAGTTAAACAGCAATATCTCCGGTATCGGAGGATTTTCAGTCATGAATATCTATGATAATTATTTAGGAGATATTGTCTTAAATTTCACCGACGGCAATCCGGCTAATGCCTTTTCACAAGCCTCCCAGACGGTCTCGGAAAATTCCCTTACCGGACCGTTATCAACCAATATAGCCGACTCCCAATCATCTTTTACCATCAAAGAAGCCACCGGTAATGATGCCAAGATAGAGAATGATATCAACTTATCGGCCATAACCGGTAATAATACCGCCTCCATGAATACCGGTAACGGAGAAATTGAATCAGGAGATGCCTCGGCTGTTGCTAATATTATTAATATGGTTAACACCAATTTGAATGTCGCCAATTGGCTGATCGGTGTCATTAATATTTACGGAGCGCTGTTGGGTGATATTATACTTCCCCAGGAAGCAAATTCCGGCACTCTAAATGGTTCAAATACATCATCCGGAGGCGTCATAGTCGGTAATCAAAATACCGGACCGGGTTCTGATAATTATGCTTCTTATACGTCAAATACCACCGCTGAATTTAATACTGTTAATAATGCGGATATCGAAAGTAGCCTCGATGTTTCCGCCAATACCGGCAATAACAATGCTTCCGTAAATACCGGAGGCGGATTTGTCCAGACAGGCTCGTCTGATGCCGCCATCAGTAATTCCACCATCGCCAATACAACTACGGTAAGTGAAGACGATACGGTTTGGATGATCATAGTCAATGAAGCCGGCAAATGGGTCGGTCATATTCTGGGTTCTCCCTGGGGTTCGACTTCAGCTTCAAACAGTTTACCGGTGACAACTGAAACAGGCGGATTCGGCAATCAAAACTATTCAGTTTATTCAGGTAATGAAGCCACCGGGCCTTTATCGCAAAATATAGCGACTATCGCAAGCAATACTGAGGAAAGCTATATTACCGAAAACAATGCCGCGATAACCAATAATATTACTGCCAACGCAGATACCGGCAATAACCAGGCCATGTACAATACCGGAGCGGGAGTCATTTCCACCGGTGATGCCGATGTGGCGCTCAATTTGGTCAATATGGCCAATACCAATGTGGTAGCCAAAAAATTTGTCGCTATCCTGGTGAATGTTATCGGTGAATTTATGGGCGATGTCATTCCCACTGGCTACACCGATAATACGGCCCAAACAGGCAATAACAGCCATATGGGAGGTACTCCCGATCCGCTGCCGACATTGAAGCCGCTGCCGACACTTCCTGCGTTGCCGGGTCTTCAGACTCCTTCATTTGAAGTGAACACAGAATATAATTATTCGCTTTATCCGCAGAATCAGGAATATTACAATGTCTATCCCGCCGTAAATCAGGGGGGTAATAATTATCCGGATGAATATATAAGTTCAGTCAATAAAGTTAATAACCAAAGATACAGGACTTATATCCTGAGAAATTATCTGGCTACAGCACCTTCACCGACAGATACAGTCGGAAATCAACAGACAAGAGTATTGAGACGCGGTCTATTTTTGTCAAACAATTTCGCTAAAGCTACCCAAGCTACCTTCCCCGGCATTCTTCTGGGAGGACTCTCTTTAAGAGTCACAAGTTCCTGGCTGGCTGTTTTGCCTCTGGCATTGTTCATGCTCTATTGGAGAAGAAGGCGAAGGTACAATATCGATTTTACGGTATACCTTAACAATATTTTAGAAATAATTTTATGACCCGCCTAAGCTTACTTTGGAGCTTTTCAGTTCTATTCGAACACGCTCCAAAGAGCGCTTTAGCGGCGGGTTTAAGAAACACTAAACTTATTTTTTCGTAAAGTGTTTCTAAAAGGAGGTGATAAGTGTGGGCAAAAAAATCATAATATTAATTTTGTTTTTAAGCTTTAGTTTTTTTCTGTACGATTCAGCTTTAGCCGATTGGTGGGACAGACCGGATAGCAGACCGACTCAGCCCGGTGTAGAAAGGTTTTTGCCTACCGTACCACCTCAACCGGATAGTCCGTCACCGACAAAGAAGGTTACACCGACGTCTCCACCTAACGGAGGACCTGAAGTTACTCCAACTGGTGTTCTTAACGGTGATGGAGGTAGCACGGACGATGATCCCTGTGCACCCGGAAAAGCTTATTCCGGTGAGTATTGCGGTTGGTCACCAAGAATAGGTGAAGGCGGCGGCGGTAGTGCAGCCAGTGTCGCATCCGTAGGGGGTCCGGCAGTCAGCGGATTGTCTGAAACTTCCGGAGAAGAGGCAGGCATTTCTGATATAATGCTTCTTGCCGGAATCCTATGTCTAATGCTGTACGCCAAGTCAAAGTTAAATCCCGATATCGAAAGAAAACTAATAGGCAAAAAAAGCCGACCATAAGGTCGATTCTGGCCGATAAAACCAAAAAGATAAGACTGGTGTTTTTAGCATCAGGCTTATTTTTTATCTTTGCTTCTTTTTATCTGAATAATCGGGCAAAGCAAAAAACCGAACCGGTGTTGGATGAAAAAACCGGGGAATTAATTTCCGTTTCATTCGCCAGCGAACCGGTCAAGATCGATGAGAAATTCCTCATCGCGAAAAAAGCAACTGCCAAACCTAAAGAGAGTCCGACGAGAATAGTTATTCCTTCATTGAATATAAATTTACCGGTCAGGGATGCAAAAATTGTCAACGGCTACTGGGAGGTCTTTCCCGACAGCGCCGGCTTCGGCTTAGGATCAGCTTATCCGGAAGAAACAGGCAATACCGTCATTTTTGCCCATGCCAGGCAGGGATTATTTTTGCCGCTTAAGGATATAAAGCAAGGCGAGAGTGTTTTGGTTTTAACAAGTAATGCCTGGTATTCGTATACAGTTACGCAAGTGAAGGAAGTATTACCTACACAAACAGAAGTGATTGCTCCGACCGAAAATCCGCTATTGACTCTTTACACTTGCTCCGGCTATGCCGACAGCAAACGGCTCATCGTTACTGCCGTCAAAAATCCCCAATAAAAAAAGTCAAAGAGACTCTTCGTCATATTTCGATATTGTAAATATATATTGACACGACTCATTTTTGAGAATATTAATGTTATAGGTTTTTCTTATTACAGGACAATGATTCAAACTGCCCATTTGCCATCGAGCCTTAACCCCATCCTCACGCGGATGGTTTTTTATTGGCTCTTTTTGTAAAGCGTATAAAAATTACTCGGTACCTGCCCCGATTACGAGCAGGCTAAGGGGGTGAGACAGGATGAACAGGAAGATTTTAATAAGCGGGCTCTCCATCCTTTCCGCATTAGGCATTATGGCCGCCGCCACCTTTGCCTACTTTTCCGATACCGGCCAATCGACCGGAAATACTTTTTCCACCGGCATTCTTGATTTGGAATTAGCAGATGGTGATCAACAATTTACCACAGGAAATGTTACTGCCAGTTTCGGCGGCTCACTCAGTCCTGGTACATGCACAGGTAATAAGACTTTAACTTTGAGGAATAACGGTACTGTTGCCGGAGATCATGCGGAAATGACAGTTGCGAATACTGTGACTGATAATTTATTGGCTGCTACACCTGATATGGACTATTATCTTGCAATAAATAATTTAACTTACGACGGTGTATCAGTTGTCAGTCAAATGACTGATTCCAATACAAATGGATATCCTGATTTGGCTGATTGGGCAAGCGGAACAGGATTAGATGATCTATCCCTTACTTCTGTAGGAGGATTGGGTAAAGATTTAGTCTTGGATGTTTGTTTAGCCAGTGCAGCTCCAAATGAGATTCAAAGTGATAGTGTAGAATCAGTTTTTACAGTTACCTTGAATCAGGACGCGAGTCTATAAATTTGATTTTGGCGGCGGGCGGCAAAAAGCCCGCCGCCAACTGAAAATAAAGATGAAATATTTAACTTTAATTTTGAAAATAAGCCTTTATATACTCTTGGTTTTAACGGTTTTTATGCTGTTTTCATCCAAAACGTCACTTTTCGGAATGCGTTCGTTTGTGGTCGTCTCAGGCAGTATGGAACCGGCAATCCGTCTGGGAAGTATCGTTCTGACTGAATCTGAAACAAACTATAAGACTGGTGATATCGTTTCTTTCAATAATAATGCCGGACAAACCGTGACCCACCGTATTATGGAGATAAAAACTTCCCCGGGCGGGCAATCTTTTATTTTAAAAGGGGATGCTAATAATACAGCGGATGGAGAAGAAGTAAAAAAAAGGGAGGTGATAGGCGAAGTTTTTCTGACGATTCCATATCTCGGACGTGTGGTCGCCTTCTTAAGGACTTTGCCTGGATTCCTATTTTTGATAATAATTCCCTCTGTAATTTTTATCGGTTGGGAAATAATTAATATCAAAAGGGAAATGGAAAAGGAAATTGAAAAGAAGATCAGAAGAAAAATGGCTGATTTATGAGCAATAAAAACATGTTGCTGTTGTCTGTTTTACTGGTTGAACTGGTGCTTTTAACAATGCAAAAATCCCAGGCATTTTTTAGCGATTCAGCAGTTTCCTCATTAAATACATTTACAGCTGTATCAGAATTTAGCGGTTCATCAGGTGCAGGAGGGCCAAGTGGTGAGTCTGGTCCATTAGGTCCATCCGGCATAGCCAATCATCCGGTTATCAACGAGGTTTATTATGACGTAGATAGTCTTCATCAATTTATTGATGAAGACCATTCAGAGTGGGTGGAGATATATAACCCTTTAGCAACTGAAGTTGATTTGACGGGTTGGACAATAAAAGATTCCCAAAATTCGAGTGAGCCGTTAGGAGGGCTTTTACCGGCTGGTAATTTTTTACTGTTGATAGCCACTGATGCCGCTTCTTTTCAGACAAAATGGACAGTCCCTCCCGGAACAATTTTGATGGGAGCTTCAGGACCGATTGGCAATACGTTAGCCAATATGGGAGATAGTTTAATTTTGGAGAATAACGAATCAGAAGTTGACAGAATGAGTTGGGGTACAAACACTTCAGGATTTATTAGCGGTTGTACTGGTAATTGTCCAGATCCAGGGGATGGTCATTCGCTGGAAAGAGAGCCGGATGGTTTCGATAACGATGATGCCTATGATTTTAAAGACAGAAGTTCACCTTCTCCCGGAAGCTGAATATGCAAAAAAGTATAATCAGAATTTTTGTTTTGAGTTTTCTAGTAAGTTTATTACTCGGATTTAATTGGAGTTTGTTTTTCGGAAAAAGTACGGTTAGGGCTGTTGGGGATTTGGCGGTGGATTGGGGCGTAGTAGAGGGCAACCCGATTTTTACGGTTGATAATTTTACTCCGGGCTCTGAAGAGGTCAGAGAGGTTAAAATCATCAACAATGCGGTGTCGATCAGACCGGTTGGGGTCAGGGGCATCGTAACCGAAAATTTGGCAGGATTAGCGGAAAAACTGTGGCTAACTGTTTCAGTCGATGGTGCTGATATCTACAGCGGGAAGCTGGCTGATTTTTTTAATGAAAGTTCCGGTCCGGACGGGATTATGCTTTTTAACTTGAATGCCGGAGCTGAGAAAAGCCTTATCTTTAAAGTTCGCTTTGATCCGCAGGCGGGCAATGAATTTCAGGGAGTCCGGGTTGTTTTTGATTTGCATATCGGTATTGCCGTGACTATTCCGGAGAAGTGTTTAAGCACAGTTTTTGCCAATGACCCGATATTCGGAACTGACGGCAATGATAATCTTCGCGGTACCAACGGCAATGATCTCATTTACGGCTTTGAAGGAGATGATAGGATTGCCAGCAGTAACGGTAACGATTGCGTAATCGGGGGACCGGGTAATGATAAAATCAACAACAGCAACGGGAATGATTTTCTGTATGGAGAAGAGGGTAATGACATGCTGAACGGTTCAAATGGTATTGATCAATTGTTCGGCGGTAGCGGTAATGACACCCTGAAAGGCTCCAACGGCAACGACCAATTGTCCGGGGGCATGGGTGACGATATACTGGAGGGTTCCAATGGTATTGATTTCCTGTATGGTGACGGGGGAGATGACAGTCTTGACGGCTCCAACGGCAACGACAAGCTTATCGGAGGAGCGGGAATTGATAAATTATACGGCAGAAACGGTCAGGATGAATGCCAGGGTGAAATAGTCAATACTTGTGAACTATGACGCCAATATTTAAAATGAATGTTAATGTTATCGAAATTAAGGCATTTTTTTGCCCATTATTTTTTTCCTAACTATTCGAATAATTACCGGGCTAAAACTCTCCACCGTCCCAGCCTCCTAATCTATATATTATTTTTGCTGGTTATACAATCAGCCTATCTTCAGATAAGGAGCATGAACCCGAATATTTTGGGCTTTGCCACAGACATCACTCATGAAAAAATACTCTACCTGGTCAATTTGGAGAGGCAAAAAAGCGGTTTAGATCCTTTGTCTTATTCAATTGAGCTGGCCACGGCTGCCTCTCAAAAAGCCCAGGATATGTTTTTAAAAAATTATTGGGCGCATATATCACCGACCGGGGCCACACCTTGGGAATTTATTGTGCGCAACGGATACCAGTATATTTATGCCGGTGAGAATCTGGCTAAAAGTTTTAATACTTCAGAGGAAGTAGTGGCTGCCTGGATGAATTCACCGACCCACAGGGCTAATATCATGAAAGAGGAGTATACTGAAATCGGCATAGGCATAGCCAACGGCAGTCTTAACGGCGAGGAAACAACTTTGGTAGTTCAGGAATTCGGTTCCCGTGGAAGAACTCTGACGGCCACTGATACCCCCGACCGTACATTTACGGCCGAGGTCATACCGACAACCATGCCTGTGCCTGCCATAGCTTATAAGGAAGCCAAAACAGCAGTTAATGCAAATAAAAAACTTCCGAAAATGCTGTCAATTGTTATCGCCGAGTTTATGCTGGTTATACTGATGATAGACAGCCTTTTCATTTGGAGACATAAAACCATCCGTTTGGGAAGTCACAGTCTGGCTCATATATTATTTTTCCTGACGCTTCTGGGAGCAATGAGCGCCACCGGAATCGGAGCAATACTTTAAATTTATGCATAAACAGAAATTCATAATTCATAATTTATTATTAGTCATTATTCTTTCCAGCGGTTTGATCCTTTTTTATCTTAACGGCGGATTCCCCCGGAATCAGCTCAATATTTCCCTGATTATTTCAATTTTATACGTATTGTGGGGCATTATTTTTCATTCTCTGAAAGGTGATTTACATGTGAGAATTGTGATAGAATACGCTCTTGTAGCTATTCTGGCCGTCATTATCCTTCGCGGAGCCTTGTTGCGTTAAAGCAATTTTATGAAAGGAATAATTTTGGCAGGGGGTTTAGGAACCAGACTTTATCCTCTGACATACGCCACTAATAAACACCTTTTGCCCGTTTATAACAGTCCGATGATCTTTTATCCCATCCGGACGCTTGTTTCTGCCGGAATTAGGGAAATTCTGATAGTTATCAGCGGACCCTATGCCGGTCATTTTATCAGGGTTCTCAAAAACGGCAAGGAATTGGGGGTAAAGCATCTGGAATACGCTTATCAGGAGAAACCCGACGGAGGAATCGCTGATGCTCTTTCACAAGCTGAAGATTTTGCCGATAAGGGTCCGATTACCGTTATTTTAGGCGATAATACGACAGATGCCGATATCGCCCCTGAGGTTTCCAAATTCAAACAAGGAGCAACCATCTTTCTCAAAAGGATTAAAAACAAAGAACAAATCAGACGGTTCGGGGTGGCTGTCTTTGATGCCAAAAACCCTGAAATAATTACGGATATTGAGGAGAAACCAAAAACTGCGAAGAGCGAATTTGCCGCCACCGGACTTTATATATATGATAGTAAAGTATTCGCATACGTCAGAAGCTGCCGGCCTTCCGACCGCGGTGAAATTGAAATTACCGATGTGAATAATTTGTATATCAAAAACAAGACACTCAAGTGGGTTGAGCTGAAAGGTTTTTGGTCGGATGCCGGAACTTTTGAAACACTCTACCTGACAAATGTATATTGGGCAAATAAAGGAGGCATATGAAGATTAAACTCAAAACTCAAAATTTCCCGCATCAGCGGGATCCCGCAAGCGGCGGGACAAAATTAATTGAGGGGGTGATGATAAAGGAGCTGGTAAAAAATAAGGATGCGCGGGGATATTTTGAGGAGCTGATCCGGGTCACTGATGATTTTTTTAAAGAAGGGTTCGGCCAATTCTCCCACGCCTATATGTATTCCGGTGTTATCAAAGCCTGGCATTTACATAAGGAACAGATTGACTGGTGGTATATGGCCCGGGGCGATATAAAAGCAGTCCTTTTTGATGTAAGGGAAGATTCACCCACGCTAAAACTTCTGAATGAATTTTATTTGGGAGAGCATGGACAGAATATAATACTGAAAATTCCCGCCGGTGTAGCCCACGGTTTAAAAGTTCTGGGAAATGACGCCGAATTGTTTTATGTTACTTCAGGCATTTATAATCCGGCGGAGGAAGGACGCCTTCCGTATAATGACCCCGCCATAGGCTACGATTGGTTGAAAGGGCCGGAAATTAAATAATCCATATGAAATTGCTGGTTACCGGGGGTTCCGGTTTCATCGGAGCTAACTTCATTAAATATTGGCTGGAAAAGTATTCTGCGGATGATTTGGTCAATTTGGATGCTTTGACTTATGCCGGTAATCCGGATAATCTTAATGGATTTGAAAAAAATTCCCGTTACAGTTTTATCAAAGGCAATATCTGCGATCCGGCGGTTGTTTCCAAAGCGATAAAAGGAGCGGAAGTAGTTGTCCATTTTGCCGCTGAAACGCATGTAGACCGGTCCATTTTAAAGCCGTCGCTTTTTTTAAAAACAAATATCCTTGGCACACAAATACTACTTGAGGCTGCCGTTAAAAATAAGATCAGGCATTTTCACCATATTTCAACCGATGAGGTTTACGGTTCCCTCAATTTAAAATCAAAAGAAAAGTTTAACGAAAAAACCAGGTATAATCCCCGAAGCCCTTATGCTGCCAGTAAAGCTGCTGCCGACCATTTGGTTCTTGCCTATCATGAAACCTACGGTTTAGCGGCCACGATCACTAATTGTTCCAATAATTTCGGGCCGTATCAACATCCGGAGAAGCTCATTCCCTTGGCAATCACCAATCTGTTGCAAGGCAAAAAAGTACCTGTTTACGGAGACGGTCAAAATATCCGTGATTGGCTTTATGTTTCTGACCATTGCCGGGCAATTGATTCGGTTATAAAAAAAGGTAAATGCGGTGAAATATATTGCGTGGGAGGCCTAAAGCAGGATATCTCCAATTTGGAGGTAATCAGGAAAATCGTCAAGCTTCTAAATTGCCGTGAGAGCCAAATTGAGTTTGTGAAAGACCGTCCCGGACATGACCGCAAATATGCCATTGACTGGACAAAAATTAACCGAGAATTGGGGTGGCAGCCGGAGGAAGATTTTGAGGAAAGGCTTAAAGAAACGGCAGAATGGTATGTCAGGAATGAAGCCTGGTGGAGGAAACTTAAAGGAAAAAATTTCCAGGTCTTTTACCGCCGCAATTATAAAAAATTATGAAAATTCCGATACTGGCGACCGGATTGTCAGGTATGGTCG
>Ga0155729_103_pt1 | contig 12703 bp, 10 predicted proteins | sample RifCSPlowO2_01_FD_107383 | JGI IMG/M metagenome (GOLD analysis project Ga0155729, IMG submission 107383) | Candidatus Gottesmanbacteria bacterium RIFCSPLOWO2_01_FULL_42_22
CTCCGGTGGAGCCGGTTGGTCCTTCAACTCCGGTAGTACCGGTTGAACCTGTGGAACCGGTCGGACCGGCAACACCTGTAGTACCGGTTGAGCCGGTTGGTCCGACTTCACCTGTTGAGCCTGTAGAACCGGTTGAGCCTGTAGGTCCTAAATCACCCGTAACTCCGGTTGATCCGGTAGGACCAGCTATACCTGTTGAGCCTGTGGAACCGGTGGAACCGGTTGAGCCTGTTGGACCAAAATTACCAGTGGCTCCTGTGGAACCTGTTGGTCCAATTTGTCCCGTTGATCCTGTGGAACCAGTTGAACCGGTAGGCCCGGTTTGTCCAACTTCACCAGTGGCTCCTGTGGAACCTGTTGGTCCCATGATTCCTGTTGTTCCTGTTGATCCCGTGGAGCCGGTAGGACCTTCTTGACCTGTGGTTCCGGTCGTACCTGTAGCTCCTGTTGGTCCGACAACTCCCGTGGAACCAGTTGAACCGGTAGGTCCTTGTTGTCCTGTTGAACCCGTGGAACCAGTTGAACCGGTAGGTCCTTGTTGTCCTGTTGAACCCGTGGAACCAGTTGAACCGGTAGGTCCTAAATGACCAGTAGCTCCGGTTGAACCGGTTGATCCTGTCGGTCCGGCTATACCTGTGGTACCGGTAGCTCCTGTTGGTCCGGTTTCACCGGTTGAGCCGGTTGATCCGGTGGTCCCTGTTGAACCGGTAGGTCCTAAATTACCGGTCCCGCCGGTAGAACCCGTAGGCCCTTGCTGCCCTGTTGAGCCTGTTGAACCAGTTGAACCGGAAGGACCGGTTTGTCCAACTTCACCCGTAGAACCAGTAGAACCGGTTGGTCCTCTAATTCCCGTAGCTCCTGTCGAGCCCGTAGAACCCGTAGGACCTTCTTGTCCTGTAGCTCCAGTTGTACCGGTTGAGCCGGTTGGACCTATAAAACCTGTCGCACCGGTCGAACCGGTAGGCCCTGTTTGTCCGGTTGATCCAGTGGTACCGGTAGCCCCTGTTGCTCCAGTTGATCCGGTAGGGCCTCCTGATCCCGTAGCTCCTGTCGAGCCTGTCGGGCCAGCCTCTCCCGTAGTACCGGTTGAACCGGTTGAACCCGTCGGACCTTGAATTCCTCCGTTACCCCCGGCTCCCGTGGCTCCAGTCGCTCCAGTCGGGCCTCTATCTCCGGTAGCTCCGGTCGATCCAGTTGGTCCTGTTTCTCCCGATGCTCCCGTGGCTCCAGTGGTTCCTGTCGGTCCTGAAGGTCCGGTAGGTCCGGTTGGTCCCGCGCTTCCAGTAGAACCGGCACTGCCTGCTTCTCCTTGTGTACCTGAAGCTCCGGTTTCTCCTTTAGTACCGGCATCACCCTTTTCTCCTTTTGGTCCTGTTGCCCCCACAGATCCTGAACAGGTGACTAAACGATTTGTAGAATCCAAACATAGTGCATTGCCCGTACCTGCTGTCAATCCCGTAAAATAGATTGATCCGGAAGATCTTATGCCGGTTGCTGATTCTATTGATCCGGTTTGACCTACTTGGAATGCATTACCCGAACCTACTACCAAAGTTTGATTGACGGATATATTATCAGCTTCTAAATCCGAAGTGACGATTCCGCCCGGTGCGCTCAATAAACCAGCTATTGATGCTTCACCGCTGACAAATAGAGAGGAGTTGATATTCGTATCTAGGTTTATTTCTAAAAGTTCTTTCTCAGTCTGGCTCGCCAAAACCTTTCCATTATGTATTGATTCTAATGAAACATGATCAGAATCTAATGATATATTTTTATCTATATTGACTGATTTATCTGAGGGACGAAAAACCATGTGAAAATATCTGACTCCGGCAACTGAGGAAAATATAAATAATATAAAGACGGAAGCAAGAATACTCATCAATTTAGGAGTCAGATAATAAATAAGAGGGTGCTGATTAAAAGAATTTATCGGAGAGACTTTAATCCTTTTAGTTATCTTTTGATATGGTTTAGGAGTAATGGGTAGAATTTCGTCCGGGTGAAGAAAGTGGTAAAAGTGTCGGAGACTGATCAAATATCTTTTCGTTGTAGCTTCCGGTACACCTTTAAGATTAAGCTCCTCCTGATATTGATCGATTAGCTCCGGATAAAAATTTTCCGCCGATAACTTTTGCCCTTTTTCCATTTCAAACCAGACGAAGAACTTTTGTATATCGGCCAGATAATTCCTGACTGAAAGGCGATGTAAACCTCTTTGGGAAAGATGTTGGGAGAATTGGTTTAAATAAGTATCAGACTTGCTGATATCGCTATGGTCTGATGTATCCTGCGGTGTTGAAATAGCAGGGGAGTGGCCGGATATATCAGAGGGTAAAGCCGGTTTCAACCATGAGCTGAACTTATTTAGGGAAGTCCGATAGCGATGAAGCGTGGAAGCAGGAATATCAGATGCTAATTCATTAAAAAAGAAATTAACGTATGCCGGTGAAAAACTATGGGCTTCTAAAGGATGTCCGGTTTTAACCTGAAACCAAGCACAAAATTTATTTATATCTACGAGATAGTTTCGAACTGAGTTTTTATTTAAACCACAACTCCGGAGATAATTGATGAAATCTTGAAGTATTTCAGGCACGTTTGTTGTTGTGTGCCCGCTATTGTATAGTCTTTACTTTTAGTAATTACTAATACTAATAATAATAAGAACATATACCGGTTGCTTCTGTCAAGATGTATATTATCCCGATATATCAAGATAATATTAAAATTAAGAAAGAAATATCAATATTAATACTCTCGATTTAGCTGATGAAAGAGGGTAAAAATGGCATTAGGATCAGAAAAATGAAGTGTGATAGCTAACAGATTGATATATCAAGAAGTTATCGATGTAAAAAAATATCTTAAGGTTTGCGAAAATATTTCGGATAAAAAGAAAAAAGTTACGATAAACGCGAAGAAAATAAATATTATAGGTTATAAAATTATTGGATACTTCAAGTGATTTTTTGGAGTTTCATTATTAACCAAAACGATGGTATTACAAATCAGATACCGATAATTCAGACAAAAAGGAAATATACTATTAGGGAACTAACAAAGTGAACTGTAAAAAGATATTAGGAATAATTGCTTTAATTATTTTAATATAATATTCTGCTTTATATAACTAGTTCAGACGATATTATCATATCGATATCAATTTATTGAGTTGCTGTAATTCAACAATATTCTTAATTCCTCCAACTTATATGAAAAATAAGCCAATTTTTATTACAAATATCTTATTATTATATATATAATTAATTATTAGTCTCTTGTTAAAACGAAGATTATACATAATAGTGTTTATTAAGCTTTTGATATTGTTATGACACATCAATTCAATATATCTATATAGTCAATATTTTTTCTTAGTAGATATTTTCTTATAGGATAATCTAATAAATATTATATATAACGTTACAGTACAAGGCAAATAAAGTTACAGAAGCAGTAATTTAGAAGATATCAGAAAAGACGGACATTTCTCTGATTAAAGCGTATAGATCAATACTTTGTTCAGTGAAACGTAAAGGATGGAATTAGCAAACTTAAACTCTTCAGTTTTATCCAAAGTTTTAATTTTAATCGGTTTATCCTCAATTATTGTAATAAAATTAGCGTGAAAAGGGAGAATATCAAAGACACCGGCCGAATTTTCAGAAGATACAGACTCCGCAGTCCCATGCCAAATCTGTTTATCAGGGCTGGAAATTTCAACAGTCAGTAGTTCATCTGTCATATTCATAAGGCTTTTATTTCATCCAAGGTGCCGATATACATCATTTTTTCTGCGGGAATATTATCGGCTTCACCGGAAATAATCCGTTTCACGTCAGCGACTGTGTTTTTCATCGGAACAATTTTGCCCTTTTTGCCTGTTTGTGCTTCTGTCGTAAAAAACGGCTGGGTCATAAAATTGATAATTCTCTTGGCTCTTTGGAAAACCAAACGGTCATATGGAGACAGTTCTGATTCTCCGACAATTGCTACAATTCGAGATAGTCTTTGATGGTTATGTAATAATTCGAGTGCTTTTGTGGCTGTTTCATAATGATCTTCTCCGACTGTTTTTTTATTCAAGGTACTGGTTGATGAAAGCAAGGAATCAATCGGCGGGTAATATCCCCGGCTGGCAATGGGCCGCGACAGGATAACCACCGCGTTCAAATGGCTGATGATCGCCGAAACAGCCACATCAGTTAATTCATCCGCCGGTACATAGACTGTTTGTACTGAAGTGATAGAGCCGTCTTTAGTAGAAACAAGCCTGTTTTCAAAATTGGAAATTTCACTCTCCATAGTTGCCTGGTATCCCAGTTCTGAAGGGATAGATTCCAAAAGCGCCGAGACTTCACTGCCGGCCTGGATAAAACGGTATGTATTATCGCAAAAGAAAAGTACGTCTTTTTTCATTTTATCCCTAAAATATTCCGCCATGGCCGTTGCCGCCCAGGCGACCCGGAATCTGATGATGGCATTTTCATTCATCTGTCCGAAGATCATGGCAATTTTCGGCAGGACGCCGGATGCTTTGACCGTTTCAAACAATTCGTGTCCTTCCCTGATACGTTCTCCGATTCCGGCAAAAACCGCTACTCCGGATGTTTTATAGGTAATGTTTCTCAAAAGTTCTGTCATTATGACAGTTTTGCCCACTCCGGCTCCACCGACGAAACCGATTTTACCCCCCCTTACAAAAGGGGTAAATAGATCAATCTGTTTTATACCAGTCTCTAATAGTTGTTCTGTGGTCTCTACTGTATCAAGAGAGATATTAGCTTGATAGATTGAAACCTGGTCGACATCCTGCAATGGACCCAGGTTATCCCGCGGTTGTCCGTAAAGATCGATAAGCCTGCCCAGGAGTTTTGGTGAAACGGGAATTGTCAGCGGTGAGCCGGTTGAAGTTATTGGCATATCCCGGTGCAGGAGATTTTTAGCAGAAACTGACAGGCAATAGAGCGAATTGCGTTCGGTAAATGCATAAACCTCGAGTTTTACCTGGGGATTTTCCGGCGAGGTCAGAATTTCAAAAAATTTGGGCAAAAACTGGTTTTTTTCAAATTCAACTTCAACGATTTGCCCGTGTACGCGCCTTATCCTCCCGGCAAATTTTTCCGAACGGGCGTGAGTCAGCGAAGTATCAATCACCGTTTCTGGCGCTATTTCTGTTTTGGAAGTATGAGCAGGAGATTTATTGTTTAGTGCATCAGTTTGTGACATATGTTCAGTGTTTCCACCTTTTTATACCGGAAAAGGTATCGAGAAGCTGGGCGTTGGTAAATGAACGGATGACTTTCCTCAGATCTGCCTTCTTCTTTTTTATCTCGAAATCAGTTCTTTCTTCAGCCTGGCTCATGGTTAACAGTCTCGCAGCTGTCCTGGCCATATCGGATTCGAGAATGATTCTTTGGAAAAGAAGCCATCTGACCTGTGTATCAAAAAATTTAATCATTTTATCTAATTCCGGTTCGAACAGAAGATGAATTTCTTTAGTCTTTTCATTTTTCTTCGAATCCCGAAGGGCAATCTTTTGGGTAATATCAGTGACACCGACTTCCTGTTTTAAGAAGCTGATAAATTTCGGGTAAAATACTCTCACCTGATCATAGTTTTCCGTCATTTTCAAAAACTGGGCGATTTCATCTTCTGCCGGCAGATCTTTTTTAAAATCCATTTCTTTATAGGAAAATTTTTGCCCGGTTGATCTGACATATGCTTTTCCGGTTACACCGATAATCATTTTTTCAATTTCCGACGGTTCGCTGTCCCTTATAAAGGTATTCATGATTTCGGTATTGATGGAACCGAAAAATCGTTGGTTGGAGGTAAAGGCGATATACAAACGGGCGCTTTTACGTTCGATTTGGCTTTTGATTCGCTCCATTTGCATTCTCTTGGCATTCATTTCAACCAAGTGATAAATATAGTTGATTTCCTCGTAGTAACGGGCATTTCTATTAAAAGCATCCCTGATATTTTTGAGCTTAACCGCCGCAGCCTCGGTAAAGGCAGCGCTGATATGTTTAAAAGTCATCAAATCGTTGATTTGGTCTTTATTATCCGTTATGACTGACATGCGGCCTCCAAATAGGATAAAACCTGGGATAAATCTGTTAGTAAAGTGGGTAGATCAATCGTCAGTACTTTATCGCCGATAAGATTTGTCTGGGAGGAATTGGCGAGAAATTCAATTATTTTTTTCTTGTTTTTTTTCACGAATTCCAGGTCCTTATTCTCAAAAAACGGCGTAAACAGAAGAGACAAGAGGAGGATTTGGACGTTCGGTTCAATCCGCTCCAGCGGCTCCTGTCTTAAAAGTTCCAGTGCCACCATGCCGGTTTTCAGAAGTTTTTGGGTATCCGCTGTCAACTCGGAGCCGAATCGGCCGAATCTTTCCATTTCATGGTAATTGGTGATTAAAGACCTGACGCGGTCCGCTAATACTTTATGTATGGATCTTTGTGTTTGGTGTCCCACACGGGTGACCGACCGGTCAGGATCGATAGAAGGATAATAGCCCCGGGCTCGCAGGGCTGATGAAAAAAGCATATGGCCGTCAGTCATCGACATGACGTTGGTCGGGATGAGGTTGGAAAAATTCTCCAGATCAGTCTCGATGACAGGTAAAAGGGTGATTGAGGCATTACCCCATTTGCGGTTAAAATTACCCGCCCGCTCCACCAGATGGCTGTGGGCATAAAAAATATCAGCAGGATATGATTCCCTGCCAGGCATCCTGCCGGACAGAAGACCGATTTCACGCAAATATTTGGCATGGGTACCTAAATCGTCAAAGATAACCAGTACATCCCGGCCGCCTTTGACAAAATGTTCGGCTACCGATAAGCCCATCGAGGGAGAAATGGAAATTAACGGCGCTGAATCAGAGGACGTAGCCGCCACGATAATTGAATAGGAAAGACCGCCTTCTTCCTCCAGTGTTTTTATGAATTTCTTAACATCAATATCAGCCTTGCCCATGGCCACATAAATGCAGATGATGTCTTTGCCTTTCTGATTAAGAATGGTATCGATCAGGAACATCGATTTATTGCTTCTGGGCTCTCCGAAAAGAAGCTCCCTTTGCCCTTTACCGATGGGTATCAGCGTGTCAACAATAGTAATGCCGGTATATATCTGATCAGTTACAATCTTGCGGCAATCCACTCCCGGAGCGACCAGGTCAAAATCAACTCTCTCTCCTCCCGGGGTAAGTCCGGGCTTGCCGTCTATGGGATAGCCCAAAGGGTTGATAGCCCGGCCCAGAAGTTTGTTTTCCAAGGGCAGTTGGATGCCGCGCGCTTCGATGGTAAAAGTATCTCCGGGGGAGGGGCGTTCGCGGTCGAGCATCAATACTTCGACTTTTTCATGGTCCAAAGCGGTAACCAGGCCTTTGCCTTTAGTTTGGGTATTAAGAATATCATTGATTTTGACTGCCGGCAGGCCTTCCAGATAAAGCAGGTAATCCTGCGCCTTGACGACGAAACCGAATTCAGAAGTGGCTTTAGAGGTTTTCGGCTGCATAAGCTTCGATTATTTTATTTATGATAGATTGTTTTTTGGAAAGAAAGTAATGGAGAGAAAGATCATGGTACTTGCCTTTCCAGACATAGGCGCAGCCTGAGACCATCAGCAGGTTGATTTTGATATCCATTAAAACTTCAGGATTAATGTTAGTTCTGAACCACCGTCCGAGATCATCTATTTGATAATCATCCAGCATGACAGGCAGATAAACAGTCAGAACCGGCAGCGATTTTAGATTTTCGACCAGGCTGTTTATGACAAGATAAAGATTGTCTTTGGTAAAAAGATTGAAAAAATGCTCCTCCCAAAAAACGGTGGCCTCCCGGTCATGCTGCGAGGCCTTTATCTGGTTTAAAAAATCAAGGAAAGTGATGCTTCCATCAGAAAAATATTTTTTCTCCAGAAACTCCCGCAGTATTGTCAGCCGCCTCAAATAGTCAGTTTTGCTGAAAGTATTTTGAAGAATAATTTGTTCAATCTGTGAGACATTCATTTTCTAAGTAATTCCCTGTTCAGTTTTAGCTTGCTCCAAAGCCTGGAGGATGATTTCACTGTGTTCATCAAGCGATAATTTTTTGCCTAAAGTTTCCTCCAAAGTTTTTTCCAGGATATCGACGATATTTTGGTTGATCACATCGATTCGACGCTGTTTGTATTTTTCAATTTCCGCTTTGACATTAGAAAGTTCATCATCGATCTGTTTTTTGATTTTGCTGTTAATCTCCACAATGAAATTAGCTAGGGCTGACTGGGAATTATTAATCATGGCTGTCACTTTATCATGGAAAACTGCCTGGTTTTTCAGTTCCTCATCATGAAGTTTAATTTCGAGCTGGCTCATATATTCAGTAAAGGCTTTTTCCATCTTTAACATTGATTGGGAAAACCGCTCTAAAAGCTTGCCTTCCACACCCTCCATCTGCTCTTTATAGGATCCGAAAAGTTTTTCACTCTCCAGTTTTTGCCTGGAAATATATTCGATACCCTTAAGTTCGGCGTTTACCAGGATCTTATTGGCCTTTTGGATGGCATCATGCAGGATTTTGGCGCTTTTTTCCTCCAAGGGTTTGTCCGCTTCGGAAGTTTTGCTGCTTTTTTTACCGGTTAAAAAAAGAAAGAGGATGATTTGGGTGATTGAGGTAATGAGAGTAAGCGATAACAGTAAAAAAATGAGCAGGGTGTTATCCATAGATTCATTTTACTATTGATTTTGATTATTATTCAACTGTTACAAAGCCAGAATAGTCAGCGACAGAATGATACCGCCCAATGAAACTAAGCCGATGAGGACAACATTGATGATGATCATGGTTTGGATGGTTGTTTTAGCCAACGGGTTGCGGCCGATGGACTCGATGCCTTTAGTCACATTGCGGCCGAAGAAATAAATGCCTCCCAAGATGGAGATAATGGCGACCAAGGCCGACAAAATATAGCGGAAAATCTTTTCCGCCTCCTTATTGGCTGAAACCAGGCTAAAAAATGACAGCCCTACCTGTCTGGCAGTTCCCAGGAAACCGCCTGAACTATTGATGGCAGAAAGCGAGGATGGTCCGATACCGATGGCTACTTTGATCTTGCCCTGCCTGTAAGATTTGTTTTCAAACTTTAATTCCGTGCCATCTTTTTCGCTAAAATCTGACAGGGCTATCCCTAATAAATAACCTTCGGCCAAACTGGCTTTTTGTCCTTTGCCGGTTATTTTACTGGAGGTAATAAAGTCGCCCCGAGCAATTGCTCCCGAGAGGGTCGTCACATTGACATCGACCTCACCCACGCGGGCCACCGGCATGTTATTGCCTGAGGTGCGAAAGACTATTTGGGGATTGGTCACATAGACCCCGTACATCTTCTCGTCGTAAGGGTTAGTGGTACGCTCCAAAATGTTTTCTTTGGCGGTGATGGAAAGAATATCGCCGTCTTCTATCTCTTTTAAATCCTTTTCCGGAATCGAGTAGGTTGTGGCTATGGCAAAATCCGGCACAGCTTGAGCTTGGAGGGTAGAGGGGATAACAAGAGCTGACAAAAAAATAATCAGAAAAAGCCAAACTTTCCGCATTTACTTCCAGTTTACCCCGAACTACCTATTTTCTGCAATTTGTCTGATTTTAAGTTTGGGATTTATCTAAACAAAAGATAGACTGCAGCACCTGTTTCAGGGCGCATTTGATAAAGCAACGAAATTTGATAATTAGATGCTATAATACTTTTATATGGGAAATTTTAACCGGGACAACAGGTCTTCTGGGCGGAGGGATTTCCGTAGACGAGATTTTGGCCAACGAGGGGGAGATAGACAAATGCACAGAGCGGTCTGTAGTAACTGCGGAAAGGAATGCGAGGTGCCTTTCAGACCATCCGGCGACAAACCTGTTTACTGCAACACTTGTTTTGAAAAGAACAACAGGGGAACGGATTCAAGAATATTTGGAGACAGGAATTCCAGGAGATCCAGTTTTGAAGACAGGGAGAGTAAGCAGCCTCAAAACAATGAACAGTTTAATACATTAAATGCCAAGCTTGATAAAATCTTGGCCATGTTAACGTCTGATTTACCGCTTCAGATTGAAAAACCAACTGTCATTACTGAAAAGAAAACAAGGACATCCAAAAAAACTTCACCATCCGAAAAAGAATAAGATCTAAGTAATATCTCCACTTATCTATCACGAATCATCTTAACAGCTAGTCTTTGATTTCGCCGCTGTTGATTCTATTGGCCGTATTATAGGCATCGCTGATGGCATAAATTTTGGTAATTAAACCGGTAATGAAGCCGATGAGGATGAAAAGAAGGAAAAAGTTTAATATATCGACGGCCATCAAAATCAGCCCTTTAGCCATCTGACCGTTATAAATTTGGCCTAAACCGGCGAAGAAGAAACTTAAGACCGCGGCTAATCCAGGATTTTTGATCTGCTGGCTGGACCCGCTTATTTTTACGCAGTTACGGCATTTAAGCCTGTCGCCAACCTCGATACTGCAGTTGTTACAGATACCCCGACCGCAATTTGAACAGCTACCAATAGCCTCAACATCAGTATGCGCAAAGCATTGCATCTTTTATATATTAGGACTTTCCTTGGGTTGCTGTCAATATATTTACACAATGCTGTCCTATTTTCAGAATGTCTTATTTTAGCTCAAAAAGGGCAGTAGCATAAGTCGGGATTATTTCAATTCCTTTTCGATCAGCTCTTTAAGAGCGGTATAGGAATAGGCGCCCGGCAGCGGCTGGCCGTTGACGAAAGTCGTTGGTGTGCCAATGGCCTTTGCCTCTGTGGCAATTGCGAGCGCCGCCTCGATTTTCTTTTCATATTTATTGCTGTCCAGACACTTGCCGAACTCACTTGAATTCAATTTAAGTTCGGTGGCCACTTTTTTAAGATTTTCTTTGGAGAAAGCGCCCTGATTTTTTCCTTTTTGATGGGCAAAAAGATAATCGTGGTATTCCCAGAATTTTCCCTGGTCCTGGGCGCAGCGGGCTGCCTCAGCGGCCCAGCGTGACTCATCTCCCAGGATCGGATTATCTTTCCAGACATAAGCTACTTTTCCCTTCTCAATATACTCTTTTTTGAGATTAGGCAGCGTTGCCTGCCAGGCGGAGTCTTTCTCCTTCAACATTTTGCTTGCGGAAGTCTCAAATCCATTAAAGGCACCGCAAAATGGACATTGGAAATCCTGGAAGGAAATGACGGTCACTTTGGCGTCTCTCGAGCCCAAAATAGGGTCATCATCAGCCACTTTCAGCTCAACCGTGGTTGTCGATTTAGTGGCCGTCGGCATGGGATTAGTTGTCGGTGTCAGTTTCAATTGGGCCTCCTCGATCATCTGCTCCGTTAGCTTAAATCCCAGCTTTTCCTGCTCTTTGGCCGGCATGAAATTGGTGTCTGTGGTCAAGCCATTTCGTTTCCAGCGGGAGCTTATATTGACATATTCGGACACATCGTAACAGCGTTTCCATTGTTTATCGTCAAGAATCTTTGGCCCCCAAGTCTCATTTTTGATAATCCCCATCGCTTCCAGAAGGTATAAGTCCTCTTTGGTGAAATCCAAAAAGCCCTCTTCTTTATATGCGGCATAAGATTCACCTTCTTGGTATTGTTTTGCCGGATCGACCTCAAGAACCTCACACTTACCTTGTTTGGTAAAGCTGGTTCTGACTTGAGCTCTGGTGCCGTCATTTTTAACCACCTCGACTTCCAAGTCTTTATAAGGGTCGTTGCCTTTATCAAAATCAGCCCGGACATTCCAGTCAGCGGTTTTTACTAAAGAATCATCTCCCGATAAAAAGGGGATTGAATTTTGAGAACTGATGAATTTAAGAATGATGGCGGCAACGGCCAAAATCCCCAGGATGATCAAGATCAATTTAAAAGGTATGACAAGTTTCATGCCAATTTCAGGATTTTACTTCCTTGGTATACTGTTCGCTCCAGTAGTTTTTATCCCCGATAAGGGTATGGATGCGGAAGTAAACAGTACCTGCTTTTTCGGGTTTCCAATTACCGATGAACTGCATAGGAATATCGGCATTTATGTTGGTAAAGTCTTTAATGGATTCGGTATATTTGGTATTGTCAGCTTTTTTATCAGGACCAAAATCGCCCGGGTCATTCTCATGGCCGAAATGGATATCCGTATGATGGATGATTTCACTTGGTCCATCTATTCTCCAGGTAAAAGTAGCTGTCTCTCCGACTGAAACGTCTTTCGGGCTGTCAATTAATGTCAGGCTGTAATCTTGTGATGTTTGTTTAACCGCGATTTCAGAACTTTGCGAAGTGTCAGTTTTAATTTGTGCTGAACCTTTGATTGGCAAAGGACTCTCGGTCGATCCGGCGATATAAGCTTTGCATTCATCTCCCCGACAGCGGCGGCACCAGTAACACTCGTTGCCGGTCTTATTGTCGAAGCAAACATCTCTCAGTTCGCCGTACTTATCAAAAAGCGACCTGTCTTCTTTTCTCATCTCACCTTCGGCCAAGAAACAGGCTGACAGGCTTAAAGATTTGCCTGCGCTATCTGATTGGGAATTGACGTAAATAGCCTCCAAAATCTGTGTGTCCGTTGCCCAGGTCCAAACACATCCCGTAGACTTCATTAACTATGAACGGCAGGTATAATGGTGCCTCTATGAAAGCTCATTTCATTCTTCCGG
>Ga0155729_116_pt1 | contig 12500 bp, 10 predicted proteins | sample RifCSPlowO2_01_FD_107383 | JGI IMG/M metagenome (GOLD analysis project Ga0155729, IMG submission 107383) | Candidatus Gottesmanbacteria bacterium RIFCSPLOWO2_01_FULL_42_22
CTGATATGTTTGGTTTTGAACATGTGGAAGGATTCGGTAAATATCTTTTTCCCAATAATCTTGATTGGTCTGAAGTAAAACGAACTCCATTGAAGAACACTTTGTATATCCTTCCTGCCGGAAAGGTAATGGATGACAGCAATTATTTTTACGAAGTTAAAGATCCCGGAGGCAAACCCTTATACCGTTTTTATGAATTTTAAACTCAAGTCCGTATTTTTACTTGTTCTGATTGTTATTCTCAGTATATTTTTGCGAGGATATAAGCTAGGTGAAATTCCTGCCGGTTTAAACCGTGATGAGGCTGCCATAGGTTTCACTGCTTTCAGTCTTTGGCAGACGGGGAGTGATGAATATGGAGAAAAATTTCCAATTTCCTTTAAATCTTTCGGCGATTGGAAATTGCCGCTTTATATTTACGCTTCTATTCTTCCCGTTGCCAGTTTAGGCCTGAATCAATCATCAGTCCGTTTACTATCCCTTTTTGCCGGTGTACTGTCAATAGTTCCGGCCTTTTTTATCGCAAAAAAAGTCTTTCAGGGATCAGTCAGGGCAGCTTTATTGACCGCCTTTATGTTGAGTATAACTCCCTGGCATATTCATTTTTCCAGGATTGCTTCAGAGGCCAATCTGGCCGTATTGTTCGTTTCAATGGGAGCAGTGATTTATTTATACTGCTCATTTTCATTTAAGTGGTTAATGATTGCCTCAATTTTTTTCGGCGTAAGCTTATTTACCTATCATGCCAATCATATCTTTACTCCCTTATTATTTTTATTCCTTCTTCTTAACTTAAAGAAAGGCAAAAATACCGCATTGATTTTTGCGCTTCCCTTTCTAGTCCTGGCTCTGATTATTTTTTCAAAAACATTATTTTCAGCTGATAAAACGAAATTGTCCGGTCTTTCTTTTTTCGCTGACCGATATTCCTTTTACGAAAAGACGGATTTATTGAGATTGGAACATTCAGCTGATTTTAGAGTGGCCAGACTTTTTCATAATAAGGCTACTTATGTCATTGGCAGATTTACCGAAGGGTTCCTGAAAAGTCTGTCTCCGGAATTTCTGGTCATCAAAGGAGGCAGCAACAGCCAGCATAATATCCCGAATTTCGGCAATCTTTATATTTGGGAATATCCCCTTCTTTTTGCCGGTATCTATTTTATTTTCAGACAAAAGTTACCTTTTCGTCTGTTGCTTATTTTCTGGCTGCTGGTAGCGATTTTGCCTTCAGCCATAACCCGCGACAGCCCCCATTCGGCCAGGATGTTTCCTGTGATGCCTCTTTTGGCTCTGTTTACGACTGCCGGAATTAAAGTTTTACGCGGCCGTTTTTTTCCTCTGGTATTGACTTTAATTATGTCCTTTTCACTTTTGACTTATTTGGACCAGTATTTTCTCCATTTTCCGCTCAATTCAGACAGAATGTGGGGAGGAGGCTACCGCCGATTAGTCGAAACTGTAGGTAAATATCAGCCTATATACCGAGAAATAGTGATTGACAGGCCGGAGAATTCCCCTTATATCTATTTCCTTTTTTATAATAAAACTGACCCCGGCTATTATCAAAAGAATGTGGTCAGGTATCCGGATGATCAGGAAGGCTTTCAGCATGTAAAATCATTGGATAATCTGAAGTTTAAAAAGCTGGATTGGGCAAATGATTTGCTCATCCCGGGAAGGCTCTTGATATCTTTTGTTGACTCCACCCCCCCTCATGCTACCCAAGGAGCTTTCCTTGTTGATGAAATAATTCTTGAAAGATTAAACCGCGAATACCATACTGACTTCGGTTTGAGTATAAATGACATAGTGACCAGCCGCGTAGTTGAGACTATTTCGCTCCGCGACAATCAGCCTTATATCCATATTATAAAAATCGCTAAACAAAATGGCATTCAAAACTAAATTTTATTTATTATCAGTAGTTTTATTGGCTTTGGGTTTGCGTCTTTATCGCCTGGATGTAAATCCTCCGGGTTTATACAGCGATGAAGCGGCATATATCTACAACGCATTTTCCCTCTTGGAAACCGCTAAGGATGAGTACGGTAAATTTTTACCGCTAGCCTTCCAGTCTTTCGGTGATTATAAAGCACCTTTATACATCTACCTGGCCGTTCCCTTTGTTAAAATTTTGGGCTTACAGCCCATCTCGATAAGGTTATTATCAACAATAATGGGAATTTCGAGCACCTTACTGGTTTTCTATTTGGCCGGTATATTTTATAAAAGAAAAGTCGGATTAATAGCCTCTCTGATATTCGCTGTTTTACCCCTAAGTCTGCAGTTTAACAGGATGGGCCACGAAGGGTCGTTATCAGCCTTACTGGTATTAGCCGGTTTATATTTCTTTTTGAACAAGCGTAAACCCCTATATTATTGGTTTTCCCTTATTTTATTTGCCTTAAGTTTCTATGCTTATCATGACGCCCGGATTTTTACACCGTTAATGCTTCTGTTTCTGGTAACGGTTAAATTCAAACAGATTAAAAATGAAAAGGCTAAGTATTTTTGGGGTTTAGCTTTGCTGTTAACGTTTCTATTTCCTTTACTTTTCAATATCTTTAATTCTTCTTTCTGGTCCAGACCGGCCAACACCAGCATATTTGCGGACAAAGGGGCAGTTGCCGGCATTGAAATGGAACGGGGGGAGGATTCCTTCTATGATTATCAGCCAGCTGCGTTTATCCATAACCGGCCGCTTTTTTATTTTTTTAAATTCATGGAAAATTACGGCAAACATTTATCTTCTGATTTTCTTTTTTTTAAAGGTGATTCCGTTCAAATTTATCAGACGATCGGCAGTGGCCTAATGCTTTTGGCAACAGCGCCGTTCTTTCTGGCCGGTTTTGTTCAGCTTTTCCGGAAAAATAATGGCAGTCTGTTAATTTTAGTTGGCTTTCTCTTAAGTTTGACAGCTTCTTCCCTGACCAGATTCGTGCCTTCAGCCAGCCGGATTCTGATGGTTGCCCCCTTTTTGGCAATTATTGTTGCAATAGGCTTAATATGGTTTATTGAACAAGTAAAAGTGTTAAATTATAAAAGAGTATTTATAGTATCCGTTTCGTTAAGTTTAGCTTTCAATTTCAGCATTTATTTGCATAATTACCATCTGCATACGCCATTGCGTTATGCCAAGGAATGGCATTACGGGATGAATCAGGTTTACCGCGAAGTTGAAAAGAGACAGTCAGAATATGAAACTGTTTGGTTAAGCAGAGATACTTGGGGATATATTTATGCCCTGGTTTATTTAAAATATCCGCCTTCTCAATATCAACCCCGGGCAAAGCTGACGGATCTGAATGAGTACGGTTTCGGTTGGGTTAAAAGTTTTGACAAATATATTTTTGATGAATTTCCGCCGGATTTAGAGAGCCGTGAAAAAATACTTTTTGTCGGCCAACCCGGAGATTTTTGGGGCAAACTTAACAAACCGCTGAAAGAGATCTATTATCCTGACGGAAAAGTTGCTTTTTATTTTGCCGACAGGACCTCTTTTAAATTGAATGATGAATAAACAATTATTTTACTGTCTGTTATATTAAAAATAGAACTTTATGCTATTCCTTATTCTGATATTGGCTTCGATTTTACGCTTATTCAGTTTGGGCAGTCTGCCGCCGTCTTTGTACTGGGATGAAGCTTCATTGGGTTATAACGCTTATTCAATTGCCCAATCATTAAAGGACGAACACGGCGAATTTCTTCCCATAGACCGGTTTATCGCCTTCGGTGATTACAAGCCTCCTGGGTTTATTTATGCGGCAGCCTTATCTGTTAAATTCCTTGGGTTAGACGAGGTGACAATACGTTTAACTTCAGCCTTGGCCGGTATTTTTCTGGTTTATCTGACCTTTTTAGCCTCGTTAGAAATTTTCGGAAGCCGAAAAATAGGTTTGCTGGCGGCGCTTTTCGTCAGCATTTCGCCCTGGAGTCTGCATCTGTCCCGAGGTGCCTTTGAAGCCAATCTGGCTGCTTCTTTTAATTTAGCCGGTATTTATTTTTTCTTAAAAGGGAGACGTAACGGTTTTTTTCTTCTACCATCATTCTTATTTTTTATTTTATCTTTTTATACTTTTAACGCCAACCGTATTATTGCTCCGGTTCTAATTTCAGTCTTTTCGCTGATTTTTCTGAAGGACATAAAAAGCAAATTAAACTGGTTAGCAGCCGGATTTCTGTTAACCATTCTGCTTCTTTTGCCAAGCTTATCTTTCCTGAGATCGCGTGAAAGCCGGCTGAGAATGCAGGAAGTCTCCATTTTTACCAGTCTGGTTCCAATTGAAGAGGCAAACCAAAGAATAAAACTTGCCGGAAACAGCCTGGTGGCGAGAATCTTACATAACCGTCGGCTATTATTTGCCGGCGATTATCTGAAACATTATTTTGATAATTTTTCCGGTAGATTTTTATTTACACAGGGGGATGCCAATCCCAGAATTCATGTCCAGGGGATGGGAGAACTTTATTATTTTGACTTATTGCCGGTTCTGACAGGTTTATATCTCTTAATCCGTAAACCTAAACCTATCTTTTTGGCTGTTTTGGCCTGGGCAATAGTTGTGCCATTACCGGCTGCGGTCGCCCGGGAAACACCCCATGCCTTACGGATTGTATCCATACTGCCTGTCTACCAACTTTTAACAGCCGCAGGTCTGCTGCATCTGTTAATGTTAATTAAAAAGAAAGCAATCAAATTTTTAAAGCCTGTTGTTCTTATTACAGTATTTTTATTTGTCTTTAACACTTCTTTATACCTCCATAATTACTATTTGCACTTTGCCCGGGATTGGAGCGGGGAATGGCAGTACGGCTATAAAGAAATGGTGCAGTTTGTCCTGGCAAGAACTAATAATTATAATCAAATTTTCGTGACTCAAGCTTTAGGCAGACCGTATATTTATTTTGCTTTTTATAAGCCTTTCACAAATGAAGAATTTCTCAGGGAAAGAAAAGAAGACCGCGATTGGTACGGATTCTACAATGTCACCTCTTTAGGCAAAATTAAGTTCGGTCTTGAATCAATGGTTGATCGATCGGGTAAAACTCTGCTGGTTTTAAGCGAAGGAAATTTGCCGGACGGTTTCCGGACTTTGAAACGGATATATGATTTTTCCGGCAGACAGGTTTTCGTCATCGGCGAAAAAATATGAAAAGAATACTTTTCAGTTTAATCCTTCTCTTGGGGATTATCCTGCGCTTTTATGCATTAGGCAGTAATCCGCCGTCATTGGATTGGGATGAAGCATCTCTGGGATATAACGCCTACTCATTATTGAAAACCGGTCGGGATGAATACGGCATCAGCTGGCCGTTATCGATCAAATCATTTAATGACTATAAACCGCCCCTTTATGCTTATTTAACCATTATTCCGGTAGCCTTTTACGGTTTGAATGATTTTTCGGTTCGGGTAGTCTCCGCATTTTTCGGCGTCCTGACTGTTGCCATAGTTTATTTTCTCGGTAAAGAAATTTTTCCCTCAAGAAAAGTAAAACTGTCTTTGATGCTAATGCTTTTTTTAGCTATTTCACCGTGGCATCTGCAGTTCTCGAGAATTGCTTTTGAGGCCAACCTGGCCCTGTTTTTTGTAGTTTCAGGAGTCTGGCTCTGGTTAAAAGCCGCAGGCAGATATTTTTTCCAGTCCCTATCAGCCCTTTCTTTTGCTTTGTCGATGTATGCATATCACAGTCCCAGACTGGTTGTCCCTCTTCTTATTCTGGGTTTGCTTTTTATTGACCGGCAAAAGATCAGAAGGAATGTCCGGCCGGTAATAATATTTTTCATAATTATTATTTTAAGTATTTTGCCGATTGCCCGGCAATTAAAACAGTCTACTTCCGCCAGATTTTCTTCGGTTTCGGTCATTAATCCGGATGAAAAATTAAAAGAGAGTATTAACGCTATCGATTATGATACAGAGCGCGGTTTCAGTTGGGGAAAATATTTTCATAACCGCCGCTTAGTTTATTTCAGGGAAATAGTTGGCGGATACTTGGATCACTTCAATTTCGATTTCCTCTTTCTGACCGGAGATCCGCCGGGCAGACATCATGCGGCCGGTATGGGCATGCTCTATTTTTGGGAATTGCCTTTCATTTTGCTGGGTGTAATGTACCTCATCGGAAATTTCTCCCGCTTTTTATCATGGCAGATAATTTCCTGGTGGTTTTTGGTTGCCCCAATTGCTTCGGCATTAACTTCAGGTACGCCCCACGCTGTCAGAGCTCTTTTTTACCTGCCGCTTTATCAAATTTTTACCGTCTTAGGCTTAGCAAAGTTATTGAAAAAAAAACTTATCTTTTTAGCCGTTCCCGTTGTAGTCGGCAGTTTTTTTCATTATCTCCATTTATATTATGTCATTACACCTTTTGAGTATGCCCAATGGTGGCAATACGGTTACCGGCAGGCTATTGAAACTGCCCGGGAGGTTGAGGACAGGGTTGACCGCGTTATCTTTACTTACCGTTATGACCAGCCGTATATCTATTATCTGTTTTATAATTTAATCGATCCGGGAGAATATCAAAAACTTTCAGCAAATATGGAAATAAAAAGAGCCGAACGCAAAATCGGGAAATACGAATTCCGTAATATTGACTGGAGTCAGGATAAATACCTGACCCATACTTTGTTTGTGGCAGTGCCGGGGGAATTGCCTGATGGTACGGGTCAATTGATGGGAGAAATTAAATATCCCGACGGTAAAACTGCTTTCAGACTGACTGTTATGGAATAATGTTAAAATAACTACATGAAAATTCTGATTACCGGTGGCGCCGGATTTATAGCTTCACATATTAGCGATGCCTATATTAAAAGAGGCCACAACGTTGTCGTCATAGATAATTTATCTACCGGTAAAAAGGAATATCTCAATGGGAAAGCTTCTTTTTATCAGGCTGACATCCGCGACAGAAAAATAGTTGAAGAAATATTTCAGAAGGAAAAACCTGAGGTTTTAAATCATCACGCGGCACAGATAAGTGTCCGCTATTCGGTTGAAGATCCTAGAAATGATGCTTCCATAAACATCCTGGGACTATTAAATCTTTTGGAAGCCGGTAAACCATACCTTAAAAAAGTCATCTTTGCCTCATCCGGAGGAGTTGTATACGGAGAGGCTGATAAAATGCCTACTCCAGAGGATTATGTCCCGTTATGCCCGCTCTCACCGTATGGAGTGGCCAAGCTGGCCGGTGAATATTATCTGAACTATTACCAGAAGAATTTCGGCATAAGAGGTGTCTCATTGAGATATTCAAACGTTTACGGCCCCAGGCAGAATCCACACGGTGAGGCAGGAGTGGTCGCCATTTTCTCCAAAAAAGTGATTAAAGGTGAAGCGCCGGTTATAAACGGCGATGGGTTGCAGACCAGGGATTATGTCTATGTGGGAGATGTAGTTTCCGCCAACCAGCTGGTTTTGGCCAAAGATGTCAGCGGCCCCTTTAATATCGGGACAGGTATAGAAACCAATGTCGTCGGGATCTGGCAAAAAATTGCCAAAATCACCGGGACTGATATCAAGGCTGTCTACGGGCCGGCAAAACAGGGAGAACAGAAAAGAAGCGTACTTTATAACAGTCTGGCCCGGGAAAAATTAGCCTGGCAGCCGAGTATCGACTTGGAAAGCGGGTTAAAAGAGACGGTAAAATTTTTCAAAAAGAATGAATAATAAAGAAATATCCGCACAAACAATTATTCTGGGCGCAGGACTTGCCGGATTGGCAGCAGCCCATGAACTTTCCCGGTCCGGAAATAAAGTCACCGTCATTGAAAAATGGGATGATGTCGGGGGACTGGCACGGACAATCAAAGCCGGCAAATTTTCTTTCGATACCGGTCCTCACCGCTGGTACAGCAAAAGCAACATGGTCAATGACTGGATGCTGGATCTGCTGGGCAAGGAAGTTATCAACGTACCCAGGCTGACCAGGATTTATTTTGACGGAAAATTTTTTTACTATCCGATAAGGTTGAAAAATGCCCTGTTTGGTATCGGTCCGGTCAAAGCTGTCAGAGCTGTCCTGGATTACGTCATAGCCAGATTTAAATCACGCTTATTTCCCGGTATTTTAAAAACCATGGAAGACGGGTATATTTCACAGTTCGGAAAAACGCTTTACGAAACTTTTTTCAAAAGGTACAGCGAAAAATTATGGGGAACGGACTGCCGGAATATTTCCATTGACTGGGTCGGCCAGAGAACCAGGGGTTTGAATATACTGACTATTCTCAAAGAGTCGCTGTTTAAAAGTAAAAGCATTGTTTCATTGGTTGATGAATTTTCCTATCCCGAAATGGGAGTCGGTAGACTGGCTGCCAAAATGGCTGAATTTATAAAAAAAAAGAAAGGCGCGATTATATTGGATAGCGAAGCGGTTAAAGTTTATCATCGTAAAGGAAGAATAACATCGATTGTTGCCCGGGAAAAGAGCGGGGACAAAGTTTATAAGGGAGAGGAATTCATCTCTTCGATTCCCCTGAATATTTTAGTGGAATCATTTAGTCCTGACGCTCCGAAAGATATTTTAAAAGCTGCTTCTAAATTGAAATACCGAGATGAGCTGCAGGTAGCCTTGTTCATAAAAAAAACCCATATTACCCCTGATACCTGGATTTACGTACATCCCAAAGAGATTCCCTTTATGCGGGTGATGGAGATGGACAATTGGAGCAAGCGCCTGTCCCCGGCAGGGACAACCACTCTGGTGTTTGAGGTAGCCTGCAATGAAGGAGACAGAATTTGGAAAATGAAGGACAGTCAGGTTATAAACATGGTGAGCGATTCATTTATAAAGGAATTTGCCTTAATCGATAAAAAAGATCTAATCGGAGGTTTCGTACACCGCGTGCCGAAGGAATACCCGGTCTACCACATCGATTATAAAAGAGATGTTCAAATCCTGAAGGATTATTTGAAGAAATTTGAAAATCTCCAGATTATCGGCAGAAACGGTACTTTCCGCTACAATAATATGGACCACTCGATCGAGATGGGTCTTTATGCAGCCTGGAATATCATTGGCAGTGACAGAAAATGGGATGTAGATTCAGTTAATATTGAACGAGAATATCTTGAGGAAAAGAAAATCGAGACGGCTGAAGATGAGCTGTTGGAAGAAGATTCCCGAAAATGAAAAAGATAAAAAAAAGTCCCCGGGTAGTGGTCGTTATGCCTGCTTATAACGCCGAGACTACCCTTAAAAAAACCTACCAGGCCATCCCTAAAGAAAAAATAGATGAGGTGTTGGTAGTTGATGATGGCAGCCATGACAGGACGGTTGAAATTGCCAAAAAAATGAAATTGCCGATCTTCGTCCATGAAAAAAATCTCGGTTACGGCGGCAACCAGAAAACCTGCTACCGCAAAGCTCTGGAGCGCCGAGCCGATATTATTGTGATGATCCATCCGGATTACCAGTATGACGCTTCATTAACCGGTGAGCTGATCGAACCGTTAATTAAAAAAAGGGTAAATATTATGCTTGGCAGCCGGATCAGAAGCCGTAGGGAAAGTCTGGCAGGAGGAATGCCAATATATAAATACTTCAGTAACCGGTTTTTAACCATAGCCGAAAATATCGTTTTAGGACTAAATTTATCTGAATACCATACAGGCTTTCGGGCTTTTGAACGGCAGGTTCTGGAAAACCTGCCGCTGGCGAAATTTTCCGATGATTTTGTTTTCGATGCCGAAATCCTGATCAGTGCCCATGCCAGGGGATTTACGATCGGAGAAATACCGGTGCCGGTCAGATATTTTCCGGAGGCATCCTCAATCAATTTTTTCCGCAGTCTCAAATACGGTTTGGGTATACTCTTAGCGCTCTTTTATTATCAGCTCTTCCGTCTTGGTATGAAGAACCGATTATTCGACTTTAGGAAAGTAATTAATGAAAAAAATTGATTGGCTGATTTTATTGTTTATTCTGGTAGCTTCTGCCTTTACTCTCAAAGATCTTTACAAACCCGGTTTTTATACCAGTCATGACGGACCTCACCAGATAGTCCGTTTCTATTATTATGATCAATTATTACGGGAAGGCCAGTTTCCGCCCCGATGGGTCGGCGGTCTGAATTACGGGTTCGGTTATCCGTTATTCATTTTTTCATATCATTTACCGTGGGTTTTAGCCGAAGTATTTCGGACGATGAACTTTTCCATCATCGACAGCGTTAAGCTGACTTTTTTGGCCGGTTTTATCTTATCCGGGTTTACCATGTATCTTTTTTTAAGATCCATATCCCGACGGTTGGCAGCTTTTAGCGGTACTCTCCTTTACCTTTATGCTCCCTACCGTTTTTCCAATATCTTTGTCCGGGCGGCGATAGGTGATGCCACTGCTTTTATTTTCATTCCCCTTATTTTTCTGTCCGCTGTTCAATTGGCCAGGGGTAAACATGTATTGCGGTGGATTGCCGTCTATGCCTTATCGCTGGCGGGACTGCTCCTGTCTCATGCCATGGTTTTTTTCCTGGTGATGCTTATTTTTGTTCCATTCATTATTATTTCAATATTAGGGAACCGGAAATTAAAATTAATTTATTATCATTCGTCAGCTGTATTCCTTTTTGCCGGTCTTTCCGCCTATTATCTCCTGCCGTCATTCTTTGAAAGAAGTTATACCAAATTCAACAGTATTATGGGGTCAGCCTTTACCGGCAATACGTTCGTCAGTTTAAAGAATTTGCTTTATAGCCCCTGGGGCTACGGGATGATGAAGGCGGTGGAGGGGGGTATGTCATTGCAGATTGGTTTAGCCCAATGGTTTGCGGCATTGCTGGTTATAGTTTCTTTAGCCTTTAAAAAATCAAGATTAAGCCTGTTTTTTTTGGCAGCCTTCGCCATAAGTGTTTTTATGATGCTGAAAGACTCGCTTTTTATCTGGAAACTGCTGCAGCAGCTGGCGGTAATTGATTTTACCTGGAGAATACTCATCGTCAGTGTTTTTTCAGCCGCAGTTTTAGGCGCTTTAGCCGTCAATCAATTCAGGAATAAAATAATAGCAATCATGACGGCGATAACATTGATAGTTTTAGCCTTTTATGCCAACCGCAATCACTGGCGGATAAATCAGAGCTTGCCCTGGGATATGCCGTTTTTCCTGTCTTTGGAAAAAACCACCAACAGTTTCAATGAATATACCCCAAAGTGGGTCAGGGAAGAAATCATCAGGGAAAAAGCTCCGCCTTGGGAATTTGACGGTGATCTGGAAGCCAGGATTTTGGAAGATAAAAATTCCAAATGGGAAGCGGAGATGGAAACTGACAAGGCCGGTACTTTAAGACTCAATAAAATATATTATCCCGGCTGGCAAATGACCGTAAACGGCAAACCTGTGGTAATCAATTACACGGACAGGGGACTGATGGAAACAACTCTGCCGGGAGGAAAATCGCGGGTAGCGGTTTCTTTTAAAGAGACACCCTTAAGGAGAATTTCCGATTCACTGACGATGTTTTCTATAATTATAACCGGAGTCTTATTATTCAGGAGGAAAATCAATGCTTAAACTGTCTGTTGTTTTAGCGACGTTCAACGAAGAAGAAAATATCGGCAAATGTTTGGAAAGCTGCCGGGGATTAGCCTCTGAAATAGTAGTAGTTGACGGAAGCTCAACCGACTCGACCCGTGAAATTTTGAAAAAATATGATGCCCGCGTCCTGGTCCGGGATAATCTTAGGAATTTCCATATCAATAAACAGCTGGCGATAGAGAATGCCCGGGCAGAATGGATTTTACAGCTTGATGCCGATGAAGCGCTGAGTCCCAAGTTAAAGGAAGAGATCAAATCAGTAATAGACAGCGGAAAAGATGCGGACGGATACTGGATACCCCGCAAAAATTATTTCCTGGGAAGATTTCTGAAAAAAGGCGGTCAATATCCGGATTATACTTTACGGTTATACCGCCGCGGTAAAGGCATGTTGCCGGCAAAAAACGTCCACGAACAGGCAGTGGTATCGGGAAAAACAGCTAGTCTTAAGAACGATTTATTGCATTATTCCTATCCTGACTTTGCCCATTATTTGGAACACTTCAACCGTTACACTGACTTTTTAGCGGAGGAATTGGAAGAACAAAAAGCTTCTCTGACTTTAGCGGGTGCAATTGATTATTTAATTCTCAAACCGAAATTGTGGTTTATAAAAACTTATTTCAGACATAAAGGATATGCCGACGGTTTGCCGGGTTTTACTTTTTCACTATTTTCCGCTTTAAGGTATCCTGTAGCCTATATTAAATATTGGGAAAAGAAAAAATCTCCCGGCAAAGAACGTTTATGAAAATAGCTTTGGTAACCCCACCCCTTGCCGGCCACCGGGAGCGGGGCAGCGGCGTTTATTTCAACAACTTAGACAAGGAGATGTCAAAAATAGGGGATGGAACCAATGTAATAGTTGTCAAACTGGGACAAGATTTGTCTGGTTTTGACATGGTGCATTATCCTTATTTTGACCCTTTTTTTCTGACATTGCCTCTTATA
>Ga0155729_124_pt1 | contig 7987 bp, 10 predicted proteins | sample RifCSPlowO2_01_FD_107383 | JGI IMG/M metagenome (GOLD analysis project Ga0155729, IMG submission 107383) | Candidatus Gottesmanbacteria bacterium RIFCSPLOWO2_01_FULL_42_22
CCCAGAGTAGTCAGCCAAAAATAATGGCTGTCAAAAAGTTCTCCGGTAAAAATTATGGCCGTATAAAGAATAAGGTTTTTTATCCACTGATTTGGCCTTAAGGCTCTGACGAGCGGTATTTGCAGGAAATTTCTCATGTTCTTATGGCTATTTTAGATAAGAAGCTTGAGAAGTTCAATCAGCAGAGGGGAAACCTTCCGCTTCCCCGGCGGCTTTGAATCCCAGCTCAATGGCATAGTTGGTACCCCTGTCCCAGGGATAGACCATATCTATATTGGCCAGAATGACCTTCCTTAAAGGGGTACGGAAGTCCGGTTTCAATTTGGCATAACCAGTAAAAAAGACAGGCTGGGCGAAAGGGCCGAGGAACAGTTCGCAGTTTATAGTTTGTAGTTTATCGTTAAAATTAGAATTGATTTTTTGAAGAAAGGGTTGATAGATTGCGAACAGTTCTTCTTTGGACATCTTTAAAAAAGGATGGCCGGGAGGCAGATAATTACCTACCCAGGTCAAATTCTTCCCCGCGTAATATTTTTTATCAACGAGATTGGTATGGGTAACTAAGGCGATAAATGGAAATTTGCGGTCGTTGATATTCAACCAATAATCTTTTTTCAATAATTTCTTTTCGGTGATCAAAAGAAGATTTAAAGCATGCAAATGGGGGATAGAGGCAATTCGCCGTTTATATGGATCGGGCAGTGACGGGTAAGTCTTGATAAAGGCAAAAGAGGGAGCGGTAAAGATTATCTTATCGAAAGATCTATCAAGATCACTGGTATAGGGAGTATTAAATTTAATTTCGCCTCCGTGAGCTTTTATTTCTTCAAGCATCCTTTCCAAAAGCTGATGGTAACCGCCTTCCAGATAACCGAGTTTGGGAGTCCTTTTTTTAATTCTGGCCCAGAACCAGGCCATATTTACCTGGTCAGCAAATTTACCGAATTTACCGATCAGAAGGGGCTGCCAGAGTATTTGAAAGGCTTTCTCCCCAAAATGCTTTTTAAGCCAGTTTGAGGCAGTTTCGTTTTCCATATTGAGAGCCAGGGAGGGGGGCAGTAATTTTAAATAAAGAAGCATGGCGCCGGTACGGAGGCGATCTTTTACAGACAAAGGAGAAAAAGTGATGACATCATTTGGGGAATTAAACGGGTAAATTTTATTTCCGTAAAAAATTGAAGTGACGGAAGGAGGGAAAAATAATTTTTGGCTAAGTTTAAGTTCTTTAATTAAATTGATGGCGAAAGAATCGTTGGTAAACCAATGATGGTAGTGTTTCTCGATAGTCCATTGCCACTCTTTATGTTTAAAACCGGATGCTAAACCTCCAACTGTAGCTTCTTTTTCAAAAATAGTGATTTGGTGTTTACGGCGTGACAGGACGTAAGCTGCCGACAGGCCGGTGAAGCCTGCTCCGACTATGGCGATCTTCATTTAATAAATTCTATGGTGGGGATATTGATAACTTGCGTATTGGTGGCCACCTCGGTAGCCGTCACTTTAATTTTGCCCGCATCCAGGGAAACGACCAGAAATTCAGCCTGTCCGATATCGTTTGTTTGTATGCTGTCTGCCGGTTCTATGAAAACAGACGGATTATCGGCAGTCAGTTTGACAGTCCGATTGGGTAAAATACTGCCGTCGACACCCCGGATATAAACGGAGACTTTGACTTTCGAACCGTTTCCATCTTGAGAATCGCTGATTTTAGCAACCTGGGGAAAGACAACCGCAAAAGATTTAAGAGGAGAAGGGGCGATATTTTTAGCTTTAAGAATACCTGAAAGCGGTCTATCGAGAGTAATTGAACCTACCGCCACAAAAAAGAGCAGAAAAAAAAGACTGCTCAAAGCCATAAAAGTCCTGTCTTTCATTGATTTTTTCCTATCCCCAAGCTTGATTGTCGTTGAAAGAAAAAGAAAAGTCAATAAAATTCACCATACCAGTGCAATTAGGGTTGACATTGATTTCTATTTCTGCCAAACTATATTTTGGCCCTTCGGGGACAGATGAAAAGACTTGGGAGTTTTTTCCTCTACAACCTCGTAAGTTTTGGGAAAGTCCTGATGTAAATCGGGACGAAAGGGTAAAGTATGCCGGTTCCGAGGAATCGCCATCAACCCTCCCAGTAATGGCTTTCGGGGAAAAATCTCAAGCCGCACTTCTTTCCCGAGGGGTTATTTTTTATAATCCTTTATAAAGCTATTTCAGAAGCAAATTTATCAGTTTTCCAACTTGGGGTTGACATTTATCCAAATATTTGATTTAATAAGGACTGGAAAAGACCAAAAAAGCGGTTCCTCTGATGATTTAATTTCCCGTAATTTTATGCCTTTGAAATCTAAGTCAACAAAATCAGCTGTCTCTGTCGAGGATTTGATCGGAGCTCCCAAGCAAAAGGAAGGGCCGGCAGCGGAAGTCAAACCTCCGGTTGTGCCCAAGCCGATGACGGGCAGTGAGAATATCAAACCTCCGATTAATAATTTTATTCCCGGAATAATTTCGCCACCTGTTTCCGGCCCGGTTAACTACTTAAACGGCACGGACCGCTATACCAATACTCCGACCCAAAAAGTATCGGGCTTTCTGGATATTATGATGGAAGGCCATGGCTTTTTAAGGCCGAAATTTTTGCCCTCTGAGAAAGACATTTATATTTCCCAATCCCAGATCAGAAAATTTCAACTCAGGGAAGGGGATGAGGTATCAGGTCAGGCCAGAATGCCGAAGGAAAACGAACGTTTCTTAGGTCTTCTCAAAGTAGAATTAGTGAACGGATTGGATGCCGAAAAGTCAGCCAAAAGACCGTATTTTGACAATTTAACCCCTATCTATCCGAAAAAGCAGGTCCGGCTGGAGACGGAAAAAACGCCTTTATCTACCAGGATTATTGATTTGTTTTCGCCGATTGGCTTCGGACAACGGGGGATGATTGTTTCTCCTCCTAAAGCGGGTAAAACGACCATCATTAAAGATATTGCCCACGGTATTGCCCAGAATCATCCTAAAGTCCATTTGATGGCAGTTCTGATCGGGGAGAGGCCGGAAGAAGTGACAGACATCAGCCGCTCGGTCAAAGGCGAAGTGATTGCCTCCAATTTTGACGAGGCACCGGAAGCCCAGACAAAAGTAGCCGAAGTTGCTTTGGATAGGGCAAAAAGACTGGTGGAGATGGGAGTCGAAGTTTTTATATTGTTGGACTCAATTACCAGGCTGGCCAGGGCATACAATTTAAGCGTTAATCCGTCAGGACGGACATTGTCCGGAGGTTTTGATCCGGCCGCCCTTTATCCGGCCAAAAAATTTCTCGGTGCAGCCAGAAGCTGTGAGGAAGGCGGCAGTCTGACCATCATCGGTACAGCTTTGGTCGAAACCGGCTCCAGGATGGACGATTTGATATACGAAGAGTTCAAGGGAACAGGCAATATGGAGCTTCATTTAACCCGGGCCCTTCAGGAACAGCGTGTTTTTCCGGCGATAGATATAGAAAAGTCAGGTACCCGGCATGAAGAATTGTTACTGCCTGCCGAAACACTCAAGAAAGTAGTCACCTTACGGCATATGCTGTCACTTCTCGGGGAGGGGACGGAGAAAACGGCCACACTGGTCGACAGGTTAACGAAATCTTCATCCAATCAGGAATTCCTGGACAATCTGCAACAAGGCTAAAAAGACTGCAGTAAAAATTTCGCATGAAGCCTGTTAATTTCTGGTTTGACTTTCTTTTTTCGCTTCAAAAGAGTAAGATAATAGAGTTTTTCCCAAGTGAAAATTTCTGAAAAAATCGAAAAACTCAAAGATGGAGCCGGAATCTTTCGTCAGGATGTCAGTGACTGGCTTAATTTCCTCTATATTTACACCCGCAAAAGACTGGTCATAGCCGCTTCCCATTTTGAAAAAAGCAAAGATTCTCTGGTAGATGTTCTTCTGGTAAAAAGAGGGCGCTACAGCAAGCATTTTTTAAATCTGTCATTTTTATTTCTGATTGCCGGAGCCATTATCGGCGGCCCTGTAATTGCTGAATATTATCCGACGATTGCTCCTGAGGAATCGCAACTGGAGGAAACCTCTGAGGATATTTTGTCATCCTATCAGCAGGGTGATTTGACGACTACTACGGTAGTTTCCGATAAACCCAGATTTGAAATTATCGATTATGAGGTAAACACCGGAGACACTTTAGGCTCCATTGCCGAAAAATTCGGTATTTCCGTTGATACCATCAAATGGGCCAATTCCCTAAAAACCGAAAAACTGATTTCCGGTCAATCCTTAAGGATTCCGCCGGTGACAGGGATGGTCCATAAAGTGGTTGCCGGGGATAATATTTATTCACTAGCTAAAAAATATAAAACCGATGCCCAGAAAATCGTCAACTTTCCCGCCAATGATTTTGCCGATCTGGATACTTTTGCTTTAAATATCGGCCAAACCCTGTTTGTCCCGGACGGGGTTAAACCGGAAGCTGCACCTATATACCGCTCAGCGCCCGTACCCCAGTTTATCGCCGGAGCCGGAGGCAAGTTTATATGGCCAACGCAAGGCTTAATTACCCAGTATCCAGTGTCCTACCATATGGCTTTGGATATTGCCAACAGAGCTGCTCCGCCGGTCGCCACAGGTGATAGCGGCACGGTGGCTTTTGCCGGATGCTTGAGATACGGCTACGGCTGTCATGTCATTATCAATCACGCTGACGGCTACCAGACGCTTTACGGCCATTTGTCGTCCTATAATGTCAATCCCGGGCAGGGTGTCGGACGGGGACAGGTTATCGGCAAAATGGGTTCAACCGGCAGATCTTCCGGCACCCATCTTCACTTTGAAGTCCGTAGAAACGGCGTCATCCTCAATCCGCTATCCTTCCTGCAGTAATTCTCAGTCAATTTATTGTGATAAAATAAGTAAGTTTGGAGGGGCCTGTAGCTTAGTCGGCAGAGCACCGCATTCGCATTGCGGAGATAGGAGTTCGATTCTCCTCAGGTCCACAGTTACGGCGGGCAGGTTGCGGAGATAGGAGTTCGATTCTCCTCAGGTCCACTCTTATTCTCGAGATTAGAGAGGCGGAAGAAGATTCTCTTGTTCTTCGTCAGATAGTTTTCTGGTAAAGCTCTGGCCGCCGGCCGTGATGCATCTTTCGGGGTAGCTTTCCAAAATCCTGCTGTCCGATAATTGGGTACATTCCTCAAAATTAGACGCTTTAGGCGTTTTTGCGGTCAATTTCACTATCAGGAAGACGACAACCGAAATCAGAAGGACAAGCCAAAGCAGGGAAAGGATGAGCCCCTTGGTATTTTCCCTTAAAATTTCTTTAACCGCATCAAATTTTTTAGACATACAATCATTTTATCAGTTCTTAAAAAATTATTCATCAGCACTCCAGCTGGATGATATCCAGCTTCTAGCATCAATGTTTCTCTTTTTGTCATCCTCTCCCTTTGGATGATGCGGTCATTTCTGGCTTTCCTTGCGGATACCCATAATGTCCAATCCTTCGACTATGCTCAGGACTGATGCATCTCCCGTGGGGGAGGACTGAGAAATTTTTTGATAGGAAATGATATATTTTATAAATTTCAGTAGTATGATAGATTGTGTTTTGTAATGCCAAAATCAATAAATAAAAAGACAAACGGGAATGTTTTCAAAACAACAGTTCGCGGTGTAGTTCAGGAGGAATTGAAGAAGACTGAGCAACGTTTGGAGAAACGTCTGACGCGTAACCTAAGTGAGATAATCGATGAAAAGTTTGAAGAAAATTATACCAAATATAGAGATGATGTTGTAACAAAAATGGATAAGGCTATTGGTGAAATGAAGAAATATAATGAAGAACTGGCAGTTCATTCAGGTCAACATGTAGAGATTAATGATAGATTAGATAACCTCGAAGCCATTCATCCTGACGGTAAGCATATCTGAATTTCACGATATCCTCCTTTTCTTGATAAATCAAATATAGATTTTCCCCAAAAAAATAGACCTAAGTAAGAAGATTTGCGGGAAGATGCGGTCATTTCTGGCTATCCTTGCGGATATCCTTGATGTCTACATTCTCCTGTGGAACGTTAAGGCTTATAGCCTTTTACGTTCCCTTGGGGGAGGGTTGAGAGGAGTATTCTATTCCGATGTGTTAAGCTATGACGTACAAGTGTGGGTTGTATAAACTGCTCAGCCGAAATTGTATCTTCCGATTGGTTGAATCCCATGATAAAATATAACCTATATGGACACTAAAATGCTGACGTTTCGAACCATCATTAAAAAGGACGGCCGGTACTATCACGGGTTCGTCCCTTCTCTTCCCGGTTGTCACACCCAAGGGAAAACCATTGAAGAAGCCAGGGAGAATCTGAGGGATGCAATTGAGGGATATCTATTATCCCTGAAAAAACATGGTGAACCGATTCCGCAGGATGAAGGCTTCGAAACAACAGAAATCATCGATCTGAACAAGCTTTTTGAAGGCTCATCATATGCCTAAGCTTCCTGTCGTATCTGCCCGTAAGCTGATAAAGGTACTCAGAAAAAAAGGATTCGAACTTGACCACTCAACTGGCAGCCACCACATTTTTCGCCACCCATTAACAAAACTCCGGGCATCTGTCCCTATTCATCATGGTAAAGACCTCGGACGCGGATTAACTTTAGCTATTCTCAAGGATGCCAAAATCACTCCTAAAGAATTTGTCACGCTATTGTAATCTTCCAACTGCCTCAATACTTAAGAGTTGAAATTGAAATACTTAAGAAAAGGAGGGGGATCGACTGGAAATAATTTCCCAAAAAAAAGACCTAAGTAAGAAGATTTGCGGATAAAACCGAATGCAATAAAAAGATTGCAAATCTTGTCGTCCCGACATAAGTCGCGGACTATCTTACTTAGGTCCATCCTCCTGATCCATCAGAAGCTGTGCCTCTTTTAGAAGCGCAACTCCCTTGGGGGAGGGTTGAGAGGAGGATCCCCAAAAAACAGGGATCCTCTTCTCCTGATATGGCGAGGTTCGGGTCTCCTTCCTCGATCCTCAGAAAAATTATTGAGCGGTTGCTACCTGCAAAATCGTGGTAGGATTGACTTTTTCAGGAAGCTCCAGCTGGCCAAGCTCAAAGAGCTCATCCACGAAGACTTTAGCTTCCTCGAAGCTATTGAAATACCCTTCCTCGAGCAACCACGTTGTCCAGTCAGATCGGTTGTGTCCCACCCGTAATGTCGCCACGCCATTTGGCGTATCACGATAGGATGGCCACAACGAGCAGGAGCTATACTTGTGGATGTTTGGATCGTTAGCAGGGAACAAATCCCTTATGCGCCTACCATCGGCTGCATAAATGATATAATCCCCTTCTTGCTTACCTGCAGGATCATCGATTGCCAGATAGTACCAAACCGATCCATCGTCCCCAGCGATTGTGTTAGAATCCCAACGCTCTTTCGTCAGGTCATTGACCACATAGAATTCACCGAGTTGGGTCCAGTAGTGAGCGATGGGATGCAAGCTAATCTCCCAGTTTTCGATGCAAAAAACACAAGGTTCATCGCTAACCCAGGAGATTGCCATACTTTGGCCGGCGGATTCTCGAATAGGCGAAAGGCCTTCGCAGGTCGGGCAGACCGGTCGAGGTCGAAACACACACTTCCCTTTGTTTTCGCTGGTGGTTCCATCTTTTCCAACGAAACGGAGCCAGTACCATACATCTTTGCTCCCGGGGAAGCGGAATTCCGCCTTATTGCCACGACCTTTATCCAGAGGTTCATCATGTTGATCGTATAGAGCTTGAACAAACCAGTCTACGGCGTTTTTACCTTGTCCGGTTCCATAGACCTCGCCGGTATCAACGTCGTAGTAGCCCTCTACGCCGAGACAGGCGACGCCTGGTCCTTCTTCAGGTGGTTCACCGCACGGTCCGAAGGTGCCAAGTGGGATGATCTGTCCGTTCCACTCGAGAGTAGCTTCGTGCAGGCTGACATCCGTGTATTCGTACGAAA
>Ga0155729_140_pt1 | contig 3836 bp, 7 predicted proteins | sample RifCSPlowO2_01_FD_107383 | JGI IMG/M metagenome (GOLD analysis project Ga0155729, IMG submission 107383) | Candidatus Gottesmanbacteria bacterium RIFCSPLOWO2_01_FULL_42_22
CTTTCCATTTAATTTTCTCACCCCCTTCCTTGCCCCACGAAGCTTCAGCGTATCCATCATAATCATACTACAGGGTAAGATGTCAATACCCTGCTTAATTTGGTACAATAACAAGGTGCCCCTGTAGCTCAGCAGACAGAGCATCTCGCTTCGGACGAGGGGGTCGAGGGTGCAATTCCTTCCAGGGGCGCTTCGCTTTGCTCAGCGTAAACGCTTAGTAAACACCTTATAATTAAATGAAGTGGTTTTTATATATTGTAAAATGCAGTGACGGTGCATTATACACTGGGATAACAACAAGCATAAGAAGACGGATACTCCAACATAATAGCGGGTTGGGAGCAAAGTCATTAAAGGGTAAATTACCAGTAACACTGGTTTATAAGGAAGTGTATGATAATCAGCGGGAAGCAGCCAGGAGAGAACGAGAGATTAAAGGTTGGCGAAAGGAGAAAAAAGAAAATTTATTAAAGGGTTTACCCTGAACGAACATAGTTCGTGAAGGGTTTATCTGTGAAGGGTTTACCCTGAGGAGCGCTCGCACTGAGCGAAGCGAATGTGAAACGACGAAGGGCCGCTAGCTCAATTGGCTAGAGCAACTCCCTCTTAAGGAGTAGGTTCTCGGTTCGATCCCGAGGCGGCTCACTAGTTAACAATAGTTAAAAATAGTTAACAGAAGTTCACTAATTACTCTTGCAATCTGAATTAGTTACTGAAATACTATACATATATGAATACTGAAAATACAAGTCAGCCACAAGCACCGATTCAAGATCTTAATCAAAATCAATCTTTACCCTCCGAAGATCAACCTAGGCGATCCAAGAAATTCATAATCATTCTTGGTATTATCATTGCTCTTTTTGCTTTTGGAGTAGGTGGATATTTCTTAGGAGTAAATAAAAATCAAACAACATCTCAGTCTCAGCAAGTTAGTGCTTCACCTACAGTGATCCAACCTTCTCCTACAAACAATCCCATCTCAATTGAAAATTCTGCCACTGCTAATTGGAAAACGTATACAAGTACAAAAGCAAATTACTCTTCCAAGTATCCATCAGAATGGCCGTTAGTAAATGTTCCAGAATCTCCCCAATGTACAGTGTGCGTAGAAACACATGTTTTTTCGCCAGCATATAATCCTAATTCGGGAGATACGAATATCGCTGTAATTCAGGTGTTCAAAGAAAGCAACATTCAATCTCTTGATGATTATGTAAATATACATATTAAAGGGGATCAATCAAAAGTCGATCTTAAATACACAACACTTGGCGGAGAAAAAGCTGTTTCATATAAACTATCAGGAGGAATACCACCACTCCCAGTGATAGAATATGCAGTTTATAAGAATGGGTTTTATTATATAATTTGACTGATAGATATAAGTATTAGTTTAAAAGAACTTATCACGTTATTTTATTCTTCTAAAAAGAGGATCGAAACTTTATTCCCTCCGGTTCAACTCGAGCCGGAGGTTCTATTTATGCTAATATTTGAATATGGCTTGGAAAGTTTTATTCTTCCAAACAGCAAGAGGTGATTCTCCTGTAAAGGAGTTTATACAGAATCAGGATCAGACAACATACATGAAACTTATCCATGCGATAGAACTTTTGGAAAACGGTGGTCCTTATTTAAAACCTCCCTACATTAAAAAACTTCAAGATAAATTATATGAACTGCGAATATCTGGAAACGTTGCTATCAGAATCTTTTATACAATCATCAATGGTGAATATTATTTACTTCATGCTTTTAAAAAGAAAAGTCAAAAAACGCCAAATAGAGAGTTAAAAATAGCCCTTGACAGGATAAAGGAATTAGTATAGCATATATGCTATATGATTAAACCCAGGGATAGAAAACATTTAGATTTTTCAGATTGGAAAAAAGAAGTTTTGAAAGATCCCATATTGAAAGCAGAATATGATCGCCAACAGCCAGAATTCGCTGTCATCCAAGCTATTCTCGACGCACGGGTTAAAAAGGGATTTACCCAAAAGGAATTAGCACAAAAGATTGGTACCAAACAATCAGTTATCTCCAGACTTGAGTCTGGTAGAGCTAACCCATCTGTTACGTTTCTTAAAAGAGTGGCCCAAGCTTTAAACTCTCATTTGGAAATTAGATTTACCAATTTTAAATAATTCTACAATTCTTTGCTATGCATTTTTTAGGCTAAACAAATAGGTATATTCGGAGTTTAGACCGTCCTGAAGGACTAATTTAAAAAATTCTCTTAGTCTGTTTAAGGTACTAGAAGTATCACACAAAATTTTTTTAAACAAACTTCAAATAATTTTCTACTACTTTCTGATAGTTCTTATTGACAGGTAACTGTTACTGTGTATATACTAGTTCTATGACCTATTCCTTACCTCCTCTTCCCTATAGTTATGATTCCCTTGAGCCTTACATTGATGCTCAAACCATGGAGATTCACCACAGCAAACACCATCAGGCTTACATCACTAATTTAAATGCAGTCCTTGCGAAATACCCGCAAATAGCCGACCGTAAATTGGAGGAACTGATGGAGAATCTCTCACAACAGCCGTTCAGTGAAGCGGATAAAACTTTTTTCAAAAATAACGGCGGGGGACATCTTAACCACCGCTTTTTTTGGCAGATTATGGGTAAGGAAAAGCAAACAGATGAAAAACTGACCGAAGAAATCAAGAAAAAATTCGGTTCACTGGAAGAATTTAAAAAGCTCTTTTCGCAGACAGCCGTGAGCCAATTCGGCAGCGGCTGGGCCTGGCTAGTGCGTAACAAACAGGGAAACTTGGATGTTTATTCGACAGCCAACCAGGATAGCCCTCATTTACAGGGGGATATTCCCCTTATCGGTTTGGATGTCTGGGAGCATGCTTATTATTTAAAATACCAGAACCGCCGCAATGAATATGTCGAGAACTGGTGGCATATCCTGAAACTGTTACCCTAAACCTTCTTCAGATTGTTTTTCCTTCTCTTTTTTGTTAAAATCACTATATGGGTTTAATGGCTAAATATAACGATCTGACATTCCGCGTCGGTGATACGCTGGCTGTCGATTACCGTTTGATTGAAAAAGATGTGGTTGCTGGTAAAGCAAAAAGGGAGAAAAAGGAAGAAGTACGCGAAAGAATCCAGACTTTTGAAGGTATCTGCATTTCAATCAAAGGAGACAGTTTCGAAAACAGAAGTTTTACCGTCCGCAAAATCGCTTCAGGCGGCCTCGGTATTGAAAGAATTTTCCCTTTATCTTCTCCCTGGATCAAAAACATAGCCGTTAAAAAACAAGCTTCAGTCAGACGGGCTAAACTCTATTATTTAAGATATAAAACGGGTAAAGAAGCCGAAAAATTGAAAGAAAAAATAATTCAGAAGCCAAAATCAGTCCATAAACGGACAGAAGCGAAAAAGAATCCCCGAAAAAAAGCTTAATTTTTAACATGAACTTTGTCAGTGAGATAGTCAGAAGCTTATCGAGCTCCATTATTTATGTCGTGTCGACTTTCATGCCGAAATTTATGGCCGGATTGATAATTCTGATTATCGGTATAATCATAGCCTCGCTCCTGAGAGATTTAATAAAAATTATTTTCCGTTACATTAAACTGGGGGAGTGGTTGGAAGCAGCCGGTCTGGTCAAGACAAAAGAAATTCAGACCTGGCCGAATCTATTGGCCGAATTAACCAGGTGGTCGATCATTTTTTTATTTTTGATGTCTGCAGTTGAAACCTGGGGGATACCGAAAGTCGGCGATGTCCTAAACCAGCTTTTGCTGTTTCTGCCGAATGTCTTTTTAGCAGTTATTATCGGCTGGATCGGATTGGTAGCCGGCAGA